>Ga0206101_1000034_pt1 | contig 66923 bp, 39 predicted proteins | sample 1B0metagenome_FD_148613 | JGI IMG/M metagenome (GOLD analysis project Ga0206101, IMG submission 148613) | Enriched microbial communities from leaf-cutter ant dump, University of Wisconsin, Madison, United States - 1B0 | ecosystem: Environmental > Terrestrial > Nest > Insects nest > Nest dump... | reverse complement strand
ATGGAATTTGTTCGCGTTGCGCATCCGTTAATCGCCGTGGAGCACCGGGAATGGTACGATTCAGCAGAGCGTCAACACCGTTGGAGCGAGCCCGCGTGAGCCATTGGCTCACCGAGCCTTCGGTAACGCCGAGGGCGGTTGCAATATCGACCTGCTTCCAGCCTTTCTGATGCAGGTCCCATGCACGAAATCTGCGTTCTTCGCGCCAGTGCCGTTGTTTTGCCTGGTACTTTGCCATGGCATCCTCTCCGGGTGCTCAATACCGGTGCTGCGTGGTGTGACATGCCCGAGCGCTTTGGCTCGTGGCAGACCATCTATCACCGGTTCAACAGCTGGACGAAAGATGGCACATGGCAGCGTATGGCCCAGGCATTGCTGAGGAAGCTCAACCGACAACGGCAGGTGGACTAGAACCTGGTCGCCATTGACGCTACTCAGATCCGAGCCAGCCGTGCAGCAACGGGGGCTCGAAAAAAGGGGATGGTGCCTACTACAAAGCGCTCGGCGAAGCAGAAGACCACGCGCTCGGACGGTCGCGAGGCGGCTTCACAACCAGGCTCCACCTCGCGTGTACGATGGCGTGTACGATGAGCGGTCTACCGCTGGCAGCGGTGGTCAGTGCCGGACAATCACACGAGTCACGATTCATTGGTGCTGTTGTTGATGCGATCAATGTTTCTCAGGAGCGTGGACGTCCACGGAAGCGACCAGTACGTGTTGTCTGCGACAAAGGTTATAGTTATCGGCCTGTCAAGGAACAACTACACAAGCGTGGAATCGGCTGGGTCATTCCAACACGATCGAATCAGAAGCCCTCACGTTGTTTTGATCGTGAAGCCTATCGCAAGAGAAACATCATCGAACGAGTGATCGGCTGGCTGAAGGAGTACCGTCGGATCGGAACACGCTACGAGAAGCTGGCGATTATGTATCACGCTATGGTGCTTCTCGCATTTATCTCCGAATATCTCGATCACTATTTGTCAGACACTCCCTAGATAGTATTCCGGGTTGTGGGTCTCTGGAATTAGATAGCCTTCGTCCGGGCGCCTGGCCAAAAGCCACTCTATAGCTTCTATAACTTCATCAAGACGAGGATGATTGTGACGTTGAGCATCGACAACCTCACTGACTACCCGTTCCTGAATTACGCTTCGTAGTAAACGATCAGGCATTAGCCATTGCGTTAAGCTTAAGCGTTGCCGCGTTGAGCCATCTGCTGCCGCGCTCATATCTGTGGCTCATTCAATACCCATATTGGACTGGCTGTTCATGACGCCAACAGACGGCAGGGGGTACGCGCATACAACGCCATTTGTACGCAACCATTGCGCGGATACGATCCCCGGGTTCAGGAATCCCGCCTGTAGTCGGACAGGGTCGTCAGCCTCGACTACCGGAACAATTGCTATCATTTGAACGAACCGGCCTATCGCATCTCTCCGCCGCTCAGCCGCAGCAGTTCGATCTCGGCAAGCTTCGCCTCGTACCGCGCCGTGACCAGACGGCTTTCCGCCTCCACGCGGGCGGTCTGCGCCTCGCGCAGTTCCAGCGGGATGATGGCGCCGACCCGGAACCGCTCCAGGGCGATGTCGAGGTTCTGCCCGGCGATCGCCAGGTTCTCCTGCTCCAGCGCCACCAGTGCCATTCTGTTCTCGTAGTTCGTCCATGCCCGCAGCAGATCGGACTCCACGCGGCTCCGCAGCTCGGCGATCCGGATGTCGCTCGCGGCGATCCGGATGCGCGCGTTCTCCGTCTCGCGGTCGGTGTTGAACCCGTTGAACAGGTTCATCGACGCCGACACCCCGTAGCTCAGGCCGCTGTTGCGGTTGCTGGCCACAAGCCCCGCCTCGGTCTCCGACTGCGTAAGGTTGTAGCCCAGGTTCACCCCCACGCGCGGGTACCATCCCGACTTCACCTCCTCCAGCGTATACTCCGCGACCCTCCTGCTGATCTGCGCCGCGCGCAGATCGCTGTTCTCCGCAAGCGCCCGCGACCGGAACACATCGTAATCAAGATCGCCCGCGATGATGATGGTATCCACGACGGCGAACGGCGTCTCCGGCGTCCGGCCCAGAAGCTGGTTCAGCGTCGTCCTGGCCGTGGCGAGGCTGACTTCCTGGCGCAGCACTGCCGAGCGGTCGGCATTCAGATCCACGCGCGCCTGCAGCACCTCCAGGCCGGAGCTTTCCCCCACTTCGTTCTTCAACCGCGCATTCTCCACACGCTCCTCCGAGAGCGCCACCGTCTCGCGCAGCACGTCGAGCACCTGCTGCTGCTGCACCACATCGTAATAGGCGCGCGCCACCTGGGCGGCGATCGATTCGCGCGCCACCTGCACGGTGGCATCTCCCAGCGCCTCCAGCTCGCGAAGCTCGCCGCGCCGGTTGAACATCCTGAACCCGTCGAAGACGGTCCATCCCAGCCCGATGCCGCTCGTCAGCGTGCTGGAGCCGGCGGCGCTGCGGTCGATCACCTCCCCCGTGGCGTAGCGCTGGCGGGCATTGTTCAGCGCGCCGTTCACCCCGGCCGTCACATCGACGGTCGGCAGAAATCCGGCATTGCCCAGGGTATTGTTGTTCCGCGCAACCGCGGCATCCTCCTCCGAAAGCAGCACCGTATGGTTTCCCGTCATCGCCAGGCCGATGGCCTCCTGCAGCGTCAGCAGCGGCTGCGCCCAGGCCGGCACCGGCAACGCCAGAAGAAGGATGGGGATGAAAAGGCTACGCTTCTTCTTCGGCATATGCGGGAACATGTTCAACTGCTGGATAGGGAGAAGGAACCGCAACGGATTCCGGGATGATTTCCTTCGACATATAGGAATAGATCGCGGGGATCACATACAGCGTCAGCGCGCCGGAGAAGATCAGCCCGCCGATCACGGCGATGCCCATCGAGACACGGCTTTCGGAGCCCGCGCCGAGCGCAAGAGCAATGGGAAGCGTGCCGAGGATGGTGGCAAGGCTCGTCATCAGGATGGGGCGGAACCGGGCCGCGGCGGCATCGATGATCGCCTCGCGCACCGTCAGGCCGTCCGCCTTGCGCTGGTTGCCGAACTCCACGATCAGGATGCCGTTCTTGGTGACAAGGCCCACCAGCATGATGATACCGATCTGACTGAAGATGTTCAGCGTCTGATCGAAGTACCAGAGCGAGAGGAGCGTTCCGGCGAGCGCCAGCGGCACCGTGAAGAGGATGATAAGGGGATCGCGGAAGCTCTCGAACTGCCCCGCCAGCACCAGATAGATCAGCGTCAGCGCGAAGAGGAAGGCGAAAAGCAGGCTGGAGGAGCTCTCCGCATAATCGCGGGACGAGCCCGCAAGCGACGTGGAGAACGATTCGTCCAGAATCCCGTCCGCGATCTTCTCCATCTCCCCGATGCCGTCGCCTACCGTATAGCCATCGTTCAGGCTGGCCGATACCGTTGCCGAGACGTACCTGTTATAGCGATAGAGCTGCGGCGGGCTGCTCCGCTCGGAGATCTTCACCAGATTATCGAGCTGCACCAGATCGCCGGCGGCGGTTCGCGCGGAGACCGCCATCAGGTCCATCGGATCGTTCCGGTTCTCCCGCATCAACTGGCCGATCACCTGATACTGCTTGCCATCCATGATGAAGTAGCCGAGCCGCTGCTCGCTGAACGCGATCTGCAGCGTCTGCGCGATGTCGATCACGGAAATGCCCAGGCTGCGCGCCTTCTCCCGCTCGATATCGATCTGCACCTCCGGCTTGCTGAACTTCAGGTTCAGATCGACGAAGCCGAACATCGGGCTGTTCTGCGCCTGTTCGACGAAGGCGGGGAGCACCTGCTTCAGCTTGTCCAGCGTCGGCGCCTGGATCACGAACTGCACCGGCAGCCCCGAGCGGCGGTCGCCGATGGTCGGCTCCTGCGTGGCAAACGCCCGCGCGCCGGTGAGCTTCCCGATCATCCTGCTGACCGAGCTGTAGACCTGTTGCTGCGAATGTTCGCGATCCTCGCGATCCTTGAGCACCAGGTTGATGAACCCGCTGTTCGATGCCCCCCCCGATCCCGGCGCCACCACGGCTATCACCGCCTCGCTCTCGGGGATCGAATCGCCGATCATCTGCGCAAGCTCGTCCATGTAGCCGAGCATGAACTCGAAGGTGGCCCCTTCCTGCGCCGTCGCCGAAATGCGGAGGCGGCCGCGATCCTCCAGCGGCGCCAGCTCCGATGGCAGCGCCAGGAACAGCACGTAGATAAGGCCGGAGGCGGCCACCATGATGACCGGCGCCAGCCATCGCACCTTCATGAAGGTCGCAAGGCTGTTGCGGTATCCCCTAGTAAAGCGTTCAAAGAAGGGCTCGGTCCTGCGATAGAACCACCCGTGGCCGCTCCGCTTCAGCAGGCGCGTGCTGAGCATCGGCGTCAGCGTGAGCGCGACGAAGGCGGAGATGATGACCGAGCCGGCGATGACGACGCCGAACTCGCGGAAGAGGCGCCCGGTAAAGCCCTCCAGGAAGATCACCGGCAGGAACACCGCCGCCAGCACGATCGTTGTGGAGACGACCGCGAAGAAGATCTCCTTCGCCCCCTCAAGCCCCGCATCCAGCGGCGGCATCCCCTCCTCGATCTTGGTATAGATATTCTCCAGCACCACGATGGCGTCATCCACCACCAGACCGATCGCCAGCACTATCCCCAGCAGCGTCAGGACGTTGATGGAGAAATCGGCGACGTACATGATGAAGAAGGCGCCGATGAGCGACACCGGAATGGCGACGATCGGAATGAGCGTGGAGCGCCAGTCGCGCAGGAAGAGGAAGATGATCAGCACCACCAGCCCGAACGCCAGGATGATGGTCTCCACCACCTCCTCGATGGAGGCCCGGATGTACTTCGTGGTGTCGAATCCGACGCCGACCTTGATATCCTCCGGCACATCCTTCTTGATCTCCTCGATCCTGCGGTAGATTTCATCGGCGATGGCCACATTGTTCGCCCCCGGCTGCGGCGTCACCGCCAGGCCGATCATCGGGACCCCGTCGCGTTTCAGAAGCGTGCGGGAGTTCTCCGGCTCGATCGATGCACGCCCCACATCCTCAAGCCGGATCATCCTTCCCTCGACCGACCGGATGATCATCTTGTTGAAGTCCTCGGGGGTGACAAGCCGTCCGAGCGTACGCACGGTAAGCTCGGTGGCGTTCCCCTCGATCTTTCCGGAGGGAAGCTCTACATTTTCGCGCCGCAGCGCCTCGCGGACATCGATCGGCGTCAGGCCGTAGGCAACCAGCCGCGCGGGATCGAGCAGCAGGCGCATTGAATACTTCTTCTCCCCCCAGATGTTCACGGAGCTTACGCCCGGCACGTTCTGCAGGCGCTCCTTGAACATGTTGTTGGCGATCGCGTTCACCTCCAGAGGATCGCGCCGGGCGCTTTCCACGGTGAAGAAGAGAATCGGGCTGGCATCGGCATCGGCCTTGGAGACCACCGGGGGTTCGGCATCGGCGGGAAGATTGCGCACCGCACGCGAGACACGATCGCGCACATCGTTGGCCGCCGTTTCCAGATCGATATCGAGCTCGAACTCGACGGTGATGGAGCTGCGCTGCTCGCGGCTGGTGGAGGTGATGGACCGCACACCCGCGATGCCGTTGATCGACTCCTCAAGCGGCTCGGTGATCTGCGATTCGATGACGTCGGCGTTGGCACCCGCATACGTGGTGCTGACGGTGATGATGGGGGGATCGACCGCCGGATATTCGCGGATGCCGAGCGAGAAGAAGCCTATGATGCCGAAGATGATGATGACAATCGACATAACGATCGCCAGCACCGGGCGGTGGATGCTCAGGGATGAAAGGCTCATGATGGGCGACCGTTAAAGTTGCTGGTATTCGGTGATCTTCAGGCTGCTTCCCGGACGCATCTGCAGGATGCCCGTGGTGATCACCGTATCACCCGGCGCAAGGCCGGCCGTGATCTGCACGCTCTTTTCCGTGCGGGCGCCGACGCCCACCTTGCGCACCTCGGCCTTGCCATCCTTCGAGACGAAGACGCTGGCCCCCTCCAGTTCGGGGACCACCGCCTCGGCCGGAACCAGCAGGGCATCGCCGTCGCTCTTCAGCACCAGACTGACCTCGGCGAATGCGCCGGGGAAGATCTCCCCGTCGGAATTTTCGCTGATCGCGCGCACCTGGAGCGTGCGGGTCGTCTGATCGATCCGGGGCTCCACGGCGTAGACCGTCCCCGTCTGCTTCCTCTCCGCTCCCTGCACGCTGAATGTGATCCTGCTGCCACGGCGTACCAGACTGTAATACTTTTCCGGGACCGAGAAATCGATCTTCACGGGATTGACGCTGTGGAGACTGGCGATCCGCGTCGTCGGCGATACATAGCCCCCCTCGCTCACATAGCGAAGACCGATGACGCCCGCAAAGGGGGCGCGGATCTCCGTCTTCTCGATCTGCGCCCTGATGAGATCGATCTCGGCATCGGAGGTATGCAACTCGTTCAACGCGATATCGTATTCAGCCTGGCTGATCGCCTGCTTCTCGCGCAGGATGCGCTGGCGGCTCTCCTTCGCCTCCGCAAGCTCCTTGCGATAGATCGCCCGCTGGAGCTGCGCCCGCAGATCGGCATCATTGATCTTCACCAGCAGCGCCCCCTTCTTCACCACCGTCCCCTCCTTGAAGAGAATCCGGGTGATCTTTCCGGGAACCTCGCTCTGCAGGTCCACCTGTTCGTTCGGGGAAACCGTGCCGGTGACGATGATCCGGTCGTCCAGGGTCGAGGGCGCAACCACATATGCCTTCACGGCCAGGGGACCGCCGGCGCCGGCCCGTCGCGATGGAGCGGCCGCGGAGTTGCCGGAGGTTGAGGTAATCTTGGGAATTGCGAGCAACACCAGCACGGCAACACAGATGAGCCCAATGGTGATACGTTTCGCTCGTGTAGTCATACGCCAGATTTGACAATTGGGGTGCAGTAAGGGAACCCGGTTAGAGGCCGTGGAAAGGAATAGGTTCCCGACCGGGTTCCCACAGACGCACACGATCGCTAATAATTATCGGCAGGATCGGAAATCGGTGATAAAGATCGGGGAACATGCTCCGGAACGCCGGGAGGGGGAGGGGGGTGATATGGGCGCCGGCCGCGTGCGCTATCGCGGAATCCCGGAGGTCGTACGCAAAGAGCGCAAAAGAAGTTCCCGGCCCGGATTATCAGTGCTTCGGGCGCAGGGCTCCCGTTGCATTATCCCGATAAGCTCCGCCGCCGTATCCTCCGATCGCACATCGTCAGGCGGGAATAGCGAAGGGTCCCCGCCGGCGCGACGAGGACCCTTGTGCGAACACGTTCGTCAGAGGCTATATGGCCGACGCATCACCGCGCCACCGCAAACCTGGTCGTGCAGACCCTGCCCGTTGCCTCCACCATCGCGAAGTAGAGGCCGGTAGGCAGACCAGTCGCATCGATCTGCTCATCATAGACGCCGGCCGGCCGGGCGCCGAGCCTTCTGACCATCACGGTCTGGCCCAGAGCATTGACAATGCGAAGGAGCGCATTTGTCCGGCCGCCGAACGTGAGACGGATCATTGCGCGATCACGCACAGGATTCGGCATCGCGGCCACGGCCAGCCCGGTCTCCGGTTCCGGATCGGTCGCGGTCAGCGATATAGTTGAGAACGTTTCACGATCGTAGTAATCATCGAGGAGGGACTCCAGCAGCCTCCGGTATTCATCCTGCTGCGTCATGCCACGCGCCAGCCTGCGCGAGTCGCCGCGCCGGGCCTTCCCGGCAGCCGGCAGCGAATCCAGCACGGCGTAGGCCACCGTGAAGTAGGCCGTATCGCCGGGACGCATGGAGAAGGGGGTGCTGGTCATCAGCGCAAGCTTTTCGCCGGGTCCGGTGTCGTCGGTGAAGATGCTTTCGCTCATGAAGTCGTACCGCAGCGAAAATCCCCGCGGGTCGTTCTGTCTGGTCCAGTCGGGGAACGCCCCCACGCGCCCCGCCAGCTTGTAGTCATGGCGCCGACTGTTGTCGATGAACCCCGCGGCGCCGGTCACCGGAGCCTCGATCAGCGACATCGCCAGCACGCCGTGTCCCGTCCCTTCGTCCTCTGTCCAGGCGAAGGCGGTGCGCAATTCGGGATGCTCGGCATAGAACCGCAGATGATCGTTGCCCGTATCGCCAAGATCGGGATCGGATGCCTGGGCGGCCAGACAGTTGAAGAGCGTATCGGAGGAGTGATTGACGATCTGGTACTGGATGATCACCACCGGGCGGTACGGATCGCTCACGAAGCTGTAGATCACCTGCTGGATGCCGAGCCCCATCGGCGCTCCTGCGCGCTCCTCCGGGCTCAGCACCTCGTACCGGCCCAGACTGCTGTCATGAAAGCGCGCCACGAATTCCTCCTCCACACCACCCACCATCGCGGGGCGCGCGTAGTCTCCTCCGCTCTCCCTCCGGCTGTTCGAGGGCTCGAAGATGCCTGCTCTCATCGGCGTGGCCTGCATTCCGGGGCGCAGCCAGAGCGGCCAGCTCGGATGCGGATCGGGGCCGCCGATGAACTCACCCGACACAGGGGAATATTCCACGGAATTATAAATCTTCGGCCGCGGATCGTCGGAACCGGTCAGATATTCGCCCGGGGTTGCCCATCCCGTCCCGGAAGCGGGATTATAGGTAAGGAACATTACCTTCTTAAGCTCGCCATCCACAAGTTTCCGTCCGCCGAACCAGAGACCGCTGCCAAACAGATACCCCTGTTCGCTCCCGCGCGGATAGACAAGTCCGGGATTTCCAGTGATGGGGCTTCGGCCGAAAATGCCGTTGTTCGTCACATAAAAATCCATATCGCCCGCCACACTCCGGATTATTTCAGAACCCGGATTCTGGGCGAAAAGCGTGCTCGCAGCAAGCACCATACCCGCACCTATGAAAATCATATATCTCCGCATGCCAGCCTCCAGGTGTGTCCCGCGTGTTCCGATCGGCAGTCCGGCAGATGTTCACACTCGACTATAGAACGCCCGACCGCACTATTGTTCTCACCACCGCACATGATGAGAGCATTTTTTCTGATGTTTTATATTCCGAATATCAATTATCACCAAACGCAGTTGAACGTCATTACACCTGACGAATTCACAGCACTTTCCACTTCAGGATGGTACCGGAACAATATCCGGCGGAATAATATATCGGATGACATTTACGCAGCATCGACGTCGCTACATCTTATTTCGGCCATCGGGTTGATCGTTCGGGCCACCGGAATTCCCGTCTTTCTTCCCGGCCGCGTCACTCCCCGGACACGCCGGCGTATGGCGCAGCCCGGCTATTGTTTTTTCAACTGCAGGCGAAATGCTCCTCTATCGACGAAGATGGCGCTGTCCCGCACGGCGCTGTAGCCGGTGAATTCGAATATCCCCACCATCACGCCGTGCTCCTCGTCGATACGCACCACGCGGACGGTTCCCGAACTGCCGCCGACGCCGGTGACATAGGATTCCGGGAATCCGCCGTTCAAACGCCGCTCGTATGCGCCGCCGTAGCGCGGGGGTGCGGTGGTGTCGATCTGCTTCGGGGCGGAATAGGGAGCATTGATCCTGTACAGTCCGGTATCGCGGACGGCATCGAGCCTGAGCGAAAGCACCTCGTAATCGCGGCTGTCCAAGCCATAGCGCGTGGCCTGCACCGTCACGTAATAGCCGCGCGAGGTCTGCCGGTTATGGAACACGGGACGCAGCACCTCCGTCGCAAATACGACATCGACGCCGCCTATATAGGCGAAAATGGAATCTCCGGGAGCCCTGATGAAGGGTTCGGCAGCCACGAGAGAATCGAGGTTCACCAGTTTCAGGCGCCGGGGGGTGTTCACGCTCAACGGATCGCCGCATGATGCGCATGCCGCTGCCAGCAGCGCCGATACCAGCAGAAGGCATCGGCGCGCCATCCTCCGGAGTGCTGCACGGATGAGAGCCTCGGACATCATGTCCTTTTCAGAATCCGAGGGCGATGCCCATATGACCATTCAGGTTCGTGCTCGTATAGACCTGCCCGTCGTGCTCGGTCCAGAGCAGCCACGACGAGAGGCCGAGGTGAAGCGCGATCACGTCCACCGGGCGGTACTCCATGTTCAGCCCGAAGGTGCCGATGGGTCCGAGCGTCGTCCCGCCCGCAACCGTGGCCCCGCCGCCGAATTCCACGCGGCCGGTGACGTCAGTGGTTTCAAAGATTCTGGAGGCCAGCATCAGACGACCGTACAGCACCGTCGGCGACTGCTCGATGATGAGGTCCGGCGTGCGTCCCGACTGGCCGCTGTGATAGACCTGGGTGAACTGCGTCTCACCGAACGCCGCGGCGATCTGGAGCGCGGAGATGGGAGATTCGCCTCCATCCCCCAGCCTGTAGCCCACCATCAGTTCCTTGTCGAAGAGAATGCTCCTGCTGTCGGAGAGGCCGTAGACGCGCGGCAGAGACAGCCGGAAATGGTCGCGCATTCCCACCTGCCACGGCCCGCGGACGGCGGCGCTGCCGGCGAATCCATCCGTATGCAAACCGCCATCGAGAGGGACGGCCCCGGCACGGGACGTTGCGACAGGATCATGGGGGACGGGGAGCGCGGCGCGCCTGAGTTCCACCGGCGAAATTTCCGGCGTTCCCATCGTCGGAACCGGCCGGGCATCGGCGATCGCCTGCCGGGGCTCCACGGATGACGTCCCGATGGAGGAGCCGTTCCGGTCATATGCATTCCGTCCGGACGCCGAGCGCAGAGCCGCCAGATCGCGCAGCGCAGCACGGTGTTCCGCGGCCAGATCGGCCAGATCTCGCCGGGCTCCGTCGAGGGAATCACGCAGGCCGGCCACCACCTGTTGGCGATCATCCCGGAGTGCGGGGCGTTCCATCCGCGCAGCCGCATCCGTATGCCGTACGGGTGCATCACCGCGGAGAAGATAGCCGACACCGAGGCCGAGCACCGTCATCACGGCACCGAACATGAGCATCCGCGGCCAAGAAGCACCGGCCGCGACAGGGGCGGGTACGGCCGGGGAATCGGCCGGCAGCTCCATTGCTCCGGCCATTTCACGATCTATCGCCGAGATCCCCGCCAGTATCCCTGCGTCGGCCGCATGGGGAGGAACGATACCCCCCCCCATCGCCGTGAATGCGCGCGACATTCTGATCTGCTCGCGCAGCACATTCCGCTTCTCCGGCGAAACGGCGAGCACATGCATGAGCTCGGCGATCCTGACCTCATCGTCCAGATCGCCGCTCAGCAGAGCGGTTATCTCCTCATTGATGCCCATATCCATATCCAAATATTGTCGGCGCGGCAATCCGGCTCAGGAGCCGCCGAGCAGGGGACCAAGTATCTTCTGGAGCGCCTGCTTGGCGCGATACAACCGATTCTTCACCACATCACGCGTCACATTGAGCTGTGCGCAGATTTCCTCGTAGCTGTAGCCCTCCACCTCGAACAGCAGGAATGCCTCGCGATACTGCGGTGCAATCGACATCAAGGCCCGTTGAAGATGTTCGCCGGTATCGGAGGTGGTTTCATCGACTTCATACCCGGCCACCGTATCCTCATCGAATGAGGTGGTGCGTTTGCGGTCGCGAATCGCACTGACGCAGCGCGTACGGGCGACGGTGACAAGATAGCCACGTACATTGTACATCCGCTGTCCCTCGCGGCATGCACGGTAGAAGCGGATGAATACTTCCTGGTAGATATCGGCCGCAGCGGCCTCGTCGCCCAGCATCAGCAGGCAGAAGCGATAGATGCGCGCCTTGTAACGCTCGAAAATGACATTGAAGGCGGCATGGTCGCCCCTGCCGGCCCGTTCGGCAAGTAGCTGGTCGTCGTTGGATGTCGGTTGCGCCGTAGCAATCACGCGAGATTCCTCAACAGCATGAAACGCCGGAGATATAACCACCCTGCCCGCAGACGGTTGCGTGGCCCGCCCGGCATCCGCCAGGCCGGAGAGCGTTTGCTCTGCCGGTCCGGCCTGATCCGTGGCGGTAGTCCGCAGGCAATTCGTCGATGACACGGGACGGTACGCCGTATCATGATGCCAGTACAGTAACGAACGTTGCCGGGGGCGAAAGTTCTCACCGGCCACGAAAAAAAGCGATCTTGGGCACCGAACATCCGTGTTCCGGCAGAGTGATCAATATAGCGGAAGCGCATCGTAACTTCCCGTGTTCCGGCACCTGTTCCGATCGGCGCCCATGATGATGACCATTCCTACTGTCAGCGATCGCAATCGAAGCGGATTCGCCCTGATGAGCGCCCTGCTCGGCGGCGGGTTCTGGGGAGCCATGCTGGTTGCGAGCATCGCCGGCAGGGAGGGCCTCGGGGTGATCGAGCTGCTCCTGCTGCTGGCGCTGCTGGTCGTTGTGCCGCTCGGCTTCGACCTCGCCGCCGCTCCCGATGCGGAAGGGAACAATTCTCCGCTGTACAGGATCGCCCGCTTTCTCCAGCCGGCCGGCGCATGCTGCGCCGCGATCTCGTTTCTTCTTCCCACGGGCCTGTGGAGCGCTCTGCTGGCGTGCGGGTGGGGGAGCGTGGCGGGGCTGATGGCGCTCTTCGGGGTGTTCCGCCTGTACCGGCGAAGGAACTTCAGCATCGAGGAGCTTTGCGTCGATGCGGCGCTGCTCTACATCCCCGTTGGAAGCGCATGGCTGATAGCGGCGCGTGCGGGAATTCCGGTGGCCGGCTTCGGGGGAGTGATGGCGATGCTGACCGCCGTGCATTTTCACTACGCGGGTTTCATCGCGCCGATCATCACCGGCATGACCGGGCGTGCGCTCCGTACAGGCCCGCCGCGTGCGTGGAAGGTGTACCGGCTCGCCGCCCCCGGCGTCATCGCGGGGCCGCCGCTGGTGGCGCTGGGCATCACATTTTCGCCGGCGGTGGAGGTTGCCGCGGCCGCGGTGCTGGCGCTTGCCCTTGCCGTGCATGCGGGGCTTCTGCTCTTCTCGGTGCTCCCCCGGCTTGCGGCAGGACCGGCACGCTGGCTTCTGGGTACGGCGGCCTGCGCCTCCGTTGGGGCGATGATCCTCGCCGTTCTGTACGCCATCGGGGTCTTCAGCGAGATCTCCATCATCGATATCCCGCGGATGGCGCTGCTGCACGGCTGTCTGAACGGACTTTTCGCCCTCGGCGGGCTGTCCGGCTGGAACATCGTACGCCCGGCGGCATCCCCCCGAAATCTGTAGCATGGAACCTGTCGGATTCGCCAGACCGCCGGTGCGGGAACCCGTGGATGAGAACCGGGGAGAGGTGGTCCCGGGCACCCACCTTCGCCCGATCTTGTGGCGGGCATCGAGGGACCGGAGGAATTTTCCCATGCGCCGGTGATATTCATCATGCATCACCTCCCGCAATGCCGGTGCATGGCACGGCGCCGGCAACGATCCCGGAGAGCCATTTACTGCCGCGACGTATCCGGGCGCTCCCGCCCATCGACGATCACCATCAGCGCCGCGCCGAGCAGGTCATCCTCCGGCAGTGCTCCGGCCGCTGCGGGCATCTCCTCCAGAAGCTCCGGCTCCACATCCGGCAGACCGCGCCGACGCAGCAGCGTACGCAGTTGCGCAGCAACATCTCCCGCAAATGCCCCCGCAGCCCCTTTCGGCGCCGCCATGCAGCCTATCGTAATGCGATCACCGGACCGCACCGCCTCGGCTATCGACTCGATGGAAGGCATCGCCGATCGGGGCAGTCCGGCAGCCGGGGCGAAGAGCACGAAGGTCGTCCGGCGGCGCTCCCCAGCGGGAGATACGCCCCCCTTCAAGACGATCGGAAGCCGGTCGTGGGCGATGGCGAACTCCCCGGTGGAATCGATGGCGCTCAGTTCGGCGACCAGCTCCCCCGGAACGGAACGATCCAGATTACGAAGGATCAGTCCCATGTCGATAGCCGCTTCATTCCCCCCACCCTCCGATGAATGGTTGAGCACTTCGCGATTGCCATGCCTGATAACCAGATCCCAGCTCCTGACGCTCCCGGCCCCCTCCACCGATGGACTGACGCCGATCTCCGGCGCATCCAGCTCCAGGTTCTTCCACTCGATGGCAACGGGGGCCGACAGCTCGCGCGAACCGCCGAGCGCCTGAACGCGGGGACCGGCCGTTTCGCCAGCTTCCACCGTCATTCTGGAGCCATCCACCCCCCATACATCGCGCAGGTATTCGCGTACCCGTTCCGCCCGCAGGCGTCCCAGGTTCCGGGGCTCCCCCGGAGCAACTCCACCCATCAGCCGCACCTTCTGCTCCGGCATGTTCCGCAGCCGCAGGCCGAGAACATTCAGCATACTGTGATGAAGCTGCAACGGATCGGCTCCGGCGAGCGAATCGATGGAGAATCCGGATGCGGGAGATGACAGCATGTACCGATCCGGAATCCGCTCCGATCCCGCATCGAAATAGATGACGGGGACGAACGGTACGTGCAGCACATGGGTGGTAGCCGCCTGGCGCACCGGCAGCACCGGCAGCCGCTCCCCGGCGTCATCCAGGGAGTAGAGGTCGATGGCGGCCCTGAACTTCTGCCGCTGCGCCTCGTCGGTTTGGAGAGACCGGGAGGGATCGACCGATGGAGCATCCGTGTACACGGGGGAGGGATTGCCGTTGAACACGAAGCCGATGCCGCCGCCAAGCGCGACCGAGCGCCACGACACCCCCTGCGCCAGCCGACTGAAATCCGTGCGCAGCCGTATGGCCGAACGGAAGGTGACAAGGTCATTGACCGGGAAATCCTGCACATAGCCGATAGTCATGCCGGCGGACAGCGGGAAGGAATGGAATCCGCTCCCCGCCTCGACGTTTCTCTGGCGGGTCATCTCGGGAGAAAACACTGCCGTGGGCGGATCGATGATGTAGCTGTACCGTGAGAGCGTGGACTGCACACGATAGCCGAGCCAGAATCCCGACTCCAGATTGATGCCGGCGGGCAGCCTCCACCGCCCCAGCAGATCGAGCCCCAGCGTAACGCCCGTGGCAATGAGCTGGTAGCCGACTGCGGCATCCACCGTGTTCAGGTACGGATCTACAACGGAAAATCTCCCGGCCTCCCCTGTAAGGGCGATAGTGGAGTATGCGGCCGAGCCCCGCACCTCCAACTCGATCGCGGGACCGAGGAATTCCGGCAGAAGGAGACCGAATCCAAGCCGGTACGTGTGGTTGTAATCGCTGACCTTGCTGGTCAGCGAGCTCTCGTACAGACCGGCCGAAGTATCCGCGATCTCCTCCTCGGGGGGACGCAGGCCATATTCGTATCCCACCTCTCCGGTCACCGCATGCCACCCCTGCGCCGGCGCAATCGCGGGAACCAGCAGCAGAAGCATGGCCGCGATCATGGCCGCCGGCCGCCATGATCCCCAGTTTATGACCGATAGCGTCATCATCATTCCGGATATGGAAGGGTGGATGGAAGGTAGTATCATCCGCAGGAACTCCATCATATCGCCCATAGCGCAACCTCCGTAGAGGTGCGCCCGGCAGTCATAGCAGGATCGCAACAGACCCCGTCACTACACCCCCATATCCATCCCCGCGAACCGGTCGCCGCTCCACCCGTTTTCCACCCGGTGGAGCTTCGGATCGGCTGCCGGATCATCCCGGCACGGCGGGATCATCACCCCCGCGCACTCCGCGGGGGAAGGGGTGAAGGGAACCCTCTACCCATATGCCCATGCACAGACCACATCATCGTCCTCCGTTGCATCCGCATGGACGGCTTCGGGGCTACGGGCAAATGGCGACGGAACCATATCTTCCAGGCCTGTCTCGAAGGGGAAGACAGCAGCGGCGGGACAAACCTAACGTCCCGCCGCACCGGAATCGTCCCGCGGAAGAAAATCTTCAAGGATGTCAGGTTCCGAACCGGTGATGTGTCTGCCGGAATACAAGCTTCTTCGGGACTATGAACGATTGCACACTGACACTGACGACTCCGATACTTTTGGAGCAAAGGGAACGAATCGTGCCGATTGCCGCCGGACATGGTGACGACGCGGCGGTGATGAACAGGTTTCTCGCCGGCGATGACGCGGCGTTCGTAGAACTGTTCGATCGTCACAATCACCGGCTCTATGTCTACTGCCTGAAGCTGGTCGGTGAGCCGGCGCAGGCGGAGGATCTGACGCAGGAGATGTGGGAGCGCGTGATCCGCATGCGGCTGAAGCCGCAGGAGGTGCGCACCCCTATCGCCTTTCTCCTCCGGATCGCGCGCAATCTCTGCCTGAACCACCTGAAGAGACGGCGGCAGAACGTCTCCCTCTCGGCGCTGCCGGAATCGGCATACCTGCCCGACAGGGGGGATGAGCGATCGGAACTGGAGGAGGTGGTGCACCAGGCGCTGGCCGAACTCCCGTTCGACTACCGGGAGGTACTGGTGCTGAACGCCTACTGCGGGTACCGGTACGATGAGATCGCGGAGATGATCGGGAAGTCCTCCACCGCCGTGTGGATGCGGGCATCACGGGCGCGGGCGCGGCTGCGGGCTACGGTCATGGAAATGATCGGCTCCGGCCACGCCACGGACAGGCTTCGGGACAATGATCAGAGCATGAAGGAGCAGCGATGATGACTGAACATGACGGGCTCGTGGAGCGCTACCTTGACGGCAGGATGAGTCCCGGAGAGGCGGCCGCCTTCCATCACCGGGTGGCAAGCGACGAGCGGCTGCGCCGGATGCTGCGCGCGGAACAGATCATCCGCGGAACGGTGGAGCGCGACCGGCGCGCCATTCCGCACGATCACGCCCGAACGCGCACGCGCGCCCTGGCGCTCGTGGCAGCCACACCTGCCGTTCCGCAGGCAGGCCCCGCAGCCACCGGCTGGGCATGGCTTCATGGGATGAAGGGAATCGTCGCCGCGGTAGCAGGCACCGTCATCGTCGCCGGTTCGCTTGTGACACTCAGCGGCACCGGAGGAGAACCGGCGCCGGTTCCCGGCTCCTCCGCACCACCGGCGGTGGCCATGCCACATCCTGCGGCGCAACCATTCCCGGAACCATCCGCCACGGCGCCCGCCGTCCCCACGCCCGCAACGCCGGAGCCCTCTGCTTCATCTCCCGCCCCGCGTGCCGGCACTGCCCCCGTCACACCGCAGAGGGCGTCGCACCGGCCGCACCCGGCCGAAAAGCCTGCCGTGCGGGCTCCCGAACCGCCGCCTGAAGCGTTCGCCTCCGAGACACCGCGCGAGGAAGCGCCGCAGGTTATCATCAGGAACGACACGCTGCGCACGCGGGTAAGGATCGAAACATTGCAGCGCCGGTAGTCCGGCCGCCGGACGAGACGGCGGCGTCCGCATCATGGACGGCCGCCTTCCGGCTCATCGCATCAGGCAGGCATCATCGGAAGGAGCCGGGCGGAGAAGCTGGTCATGATGCATTACCGGATTGCTCCTGCGGAGGGAGCCCACCCGCGCACCAGAACAGCCAGCCACGAGCCTCCGCCTGATGGCGGAGCTGCTTTGCCATAGATTCCACCCTTCATCTCTGCTGACGGCCCTCGCGCCGACCGATGCCTTCTTCAATACCTCGGAATAATGCTGCCACACCGGTTGCGGTTCAATCATATTGCCGTTGTACACGGAAAGCTGCCCTTCATCCTTCGGTGTGGGGCGGAATGCCTGCGAGGTCGCACGGCCGCGCTGAATGAAACCTGGGTGAATCTGGCGCAGCAGAAGGTCGGATGCGGTCATTGTATGCCTCCATTGTATCCGGCAATCTTCGCCGCCAGCCTCGCCCATTCGTCCGGCTGTGCCAGGTTCAGCGTCCGGGTCTCTGCAACGCTAGTCGTTGTATCGAGGTCATGCCACTCGCCTGTCCGAGCGTCCAGATTGATCTCAAGCGAAATCTCGTGGTTGCCCAGGGGCCATTCGGTCTGCACGCCTCTTTCGACGGTAGGATAGATAAACGGCAACGGCAGGTCTTCGGGATACTGCATCTCGAAGGATTGTGAGAGCCACGTCAGTCCATCTGCGGATGGAGCGACCCCGCTACCGTCAAGCCAGCCGTCCTTCAAAGCACGCAGTTCCTCGATGCGCGCTCCCACGTCGTTCGGGTCCAGAATGCTGATATGCTCCGACGGCATCGATGCTCTGCAGCCGACCCGACCGGCTGTAACGGCCGATCCCTTCGAGAAGAACGCGTGTTCCGTGAAAATATCCGGTCATGGCATCGAGTACGGTTGCAAGGTGCTGGGTATCGACCGGTGCGCCGACCTTCTGCCCGTTAATAATCTGTAGCTGGAACGTCATTCTGTCCTGATCGGCTTCCGGCACCGAGCCGCGCAGAGATACCTCCTCCGTCCAGTCCTGAATGGCGGATGACGCCGGCAGAAGCCTCCGGCGCGCAATTTGTTCGACTATCATCCATAATAGGCACCCTGGTTCTTCCGCCTGAGGCCTGCCCGGTCAATCCTTCCGTCGATGGGAGCAACGGTCAGGAAGCTGGAGGAGTATGCCACCTGCCCCGCGGACCCGTTGGCCTGCTCGCAGGATCGGTGTATTTTCGCCCCCTGAACGTCCCCTCAACGCTCACATACGGTACCTGGCGCTACTACGCGATGTTCTCCCCTCCAGCCAGCAGTCGCTGAACACATGTCGTGCGGGAGCAATTGCACTCCCGCCGGCATATCACCGGCCGTTTCATGGACGGATAGAGCCCGGAGGATATCCGTCGCGGTTCTCCGTAGCACAGCCAGGCCGGGGGGATCGCCGGCACCGCACACCGGTGTATCCCCCCTCGATGATTCCGACAACAAACCCGGACGGAATTTTTATGCCTGACAATGCATTTGCGACAACGGCCCCCGATGAATCTCTGGACGATCACCCGACCTCCATGCACATCCCCGAACTGATACCGCGCAGCGTCCTGTACGGCAATCCCGTCAGGACGGAGGCGGACATTTCCTCGGATGGAACCCGGCTGGCCTATCTGGCCCCGGTGGACGGAGTTCTCAATGTCTGGGTTGGGAACATCGGTGACGAGCACTACCGGCCGGTAACGAACGACCGGGGACGCGGTATTCATATGTTCACCTGGGCGGGCGATAATCGCCATATCATCTACATCCAGGATGCCGACGGCGATGAGAATTTCCATCTCTATTCGACCGATCTCGAAACCGGCGCCACCCGCGATCTGACCCCGTTCGAGAATATCCGCGTGAAGGTGGTCAAAGCCGACCGCCATTTCCCCGAGAACCTGCTCGTCGGCATCAACAGGGAAGACCCGCAGGTGCACGATGTCTACAATCTGCATCTGCCGACCGGAGAGCTCAGGATGGTGGCGAAGAACCCGGGGAACATTGTCGGATGGCTGGCCGACCGCCGCATGAAGATCAGGGCGGCGCTGGCTATGGGCGCCGAAGGGATCGTCGATCTGCTGGTGCGCGATGACGAAGACGACGACTGGCGGAGGCTTCTCTCCTGGAGCATCCTGGATTCCCGCGGCGCACTGGTAAGCTTCACCTACGATAGCCGCGGGATATTCATGTTCGACTCCCGCGAGGCCAATGCGATCCGGCTGGTGAAGGTGGATGTGGATACGGGAACGACCGAGGTCATTGCGGAGGACCCGTCGTACGATATCGACGACGTGATGGTCGATCCCGACCGCTACGAGATCCAGATGGTCGCCTTCACGCGCGACCGGCAGGAATGGCTGGTGCTTGACGATTCCATCCGCGAGGACATCGCAGCCATCAGGACGCTTCATCACGGCGATTTTTCGATCGTCAGCCGCAACGACGCCGACACGATCTGGGTGGTGATGTTCATCGCCGACGACGGGCCTGTCTCCTACTACATCTGGGACCGCGGCACACGGTGCGGCCGCCTTCTCTTCGATGCGCGCCCCGATCTCCGCAGCTACACGCTGGCACCGATGGAGCCCATCTCCTTCCAGGCCCGGGACGGGCTCACCATCCACGGCTATATCACCTTTCCTCCCGGATACGAGCGTCGCAGCCTGCCGATGGTGTTGAACGTTCACGGCGGGCCGTGGGTGCGCGACGTATGGGGCTATGACGGCAATGCGCAGTGGCTGGCGAACCGTGGCTACATCTGCCTGCAGGTGAACTACCGGGGCTCCACCGGCTATGGCAAGAACTTCCTGAATGCGGGGAACCGCGAGTGGGGGGGGAAGATGCACGACGATCTGGTGGATGCCGTGAACTGGGCGGTGGCGCAGGGCTACGCCGATCCGGACCGCGTGGCGATCTACGGCGGCTCGTACGGCGGCTACGCGGCGCTGGTCGGCGCCACATTCACCCCCGATCTCTTCCGCTGCGCCGTCGATATCGTCGGCCCGAGCAATCTCATCACCTTCATCGAAACCATTCCGCCGTACTGGAAGCCCAGCATCGAGATATTCCACCGGCTGGTGGGCAATCCCGAGACCGAGGCGGAATTCCTCCGCGAGCGATCGCCGCTCTTCAAGGTGGATCGCATCAGAATTCCGCTGCTGATAGCGCAGGGGGCGAATGATCCCCGTGTGAAGCAGTCGGAATCGGAGCAGATAGTGGCGGCGATGCGGAGCAAGGGCATCGAACATCAGTACATGCTCTTCGAGGACGAAGGGCATGGATTCGCGCGACCGGAAAACCGCATGAAATTCTATGCGGCTGCGGAGCGGTTCCTCGCCCGGCATCTCGGCGGGCGGTTCGAGACCGATGGCAGCGGGACCTGAGTTCCCGCCGTGCCGGGAACGGTTTCAGCGTTACATGGGAAGGGCGAACCTGTCGGTTCGCCCTTCCGTCATATTCCATATGCCCCGCACGATCGCCATCCGCCGCGCATGCAGCTTCTCCGCTCACTCCGGCTGTACGGGCTGCGGCTGCTTCGCATCGCCGTTGCCGCCGGCGGGCACATGGGGCATTCCCATCTTCGCCTGAAAGTACTCGAACGTCCGGCGCAGCCCCTCGGTGCGTCCCACATGATGCTGCCAGCCGAGAATGGTGCGGGCACGCGTGATGTCCGGCCGCCGCACCTGCGGATCATCCGCCGGCAACGGCTCGAAGATGATCTCGCTCCCCCCCCCGGTCAGCGCCCTGATCTCCGTCGCAAGCTCCAGCATCGTCAGCTCGTCCGGGTTGCCGATGTTCACCGGGTCCACCTCATCCGACATCAGCAGGCGGTGGATGCCATCGACGAGATCGGAGACATAGCAGATGGAGCGCGTCTGCTGGCCGCTGCCGAATACGGTGATCGGTTCGCCCCGTACTCCCTGGGACATGAAGGAGGGAATCGCCCGGCCGTCATCGATACGCATGCGCGGCCCGTAGGTGTTGAAGATCCTGACGATGCGCGTATCGACGCCGTGATAGCGGTGGTAGGCCATCGTCAACGCCTCTGCAAAGCGCTTCGCCTCGTCGTACACGCCGCGCAGGCCGATCGGGTTCACATTGCCCCAGTATTCCTCATGCTGGGGATGAACCTGCGGATCGCCATAGACCTCCGATGTGGAGGCGAGCAGAAATCGCGCCCCCTTCGCCTTGGCAAGTCCCAGCGCCTTGTGCGTGCCCAGCGATCCGACCTTGAGCGTCTGGATGGGAAGCTTCAGATAGTCGATCGGCGAGGCCGGGCTCGCGAAGTGAAGGATGTAATCGAGCTTCCCCGCCACGTAGATGTAGTTGGTGACGTCGTGGTGCACGAAGTGGAACCGCGGGTTGCCGAAAAGATGCGCGATGTTGTCCGTGGAGCCGGTGATAAGATTATCCATGCAGATAACCTCGTGCCCCTCGGTGATCAGACGATCGGCAAGATGCGAACCCAGGAAACCGGCGCCGCCGGTTATTAGAGATCGTGGCATGATGTGAATATGTCGGGATTTAGTGCACGAGTACGGAGGGTTTCACCAGCGCTACTCTTATGAAATGTTTACCGGGAACAAAGGGAAAATACGATGTGTCGGTGCGTCCAACCGTAGAATACGCAGGAAATCGATTGGGACACTGCGAAAATCGCTCTATTTCGCCGAAATAATTTTCCCGCGCGTGCAATATCGTACGATGGCACGCACTTTGATCTAAGCACTGGCACAGCTCTTCGCAACGGGTGGCGTCCCTTCAATGAAGCTGAGGAACATGAAGGTTGATGCGCCGGACTGAGGAAGAGAAAGTTGTTTGTCCAATCATTACTTGGAGTTAAGACCATGCGTTTCACAAAGTTAATCGCCCTCGCTGCGGTGGTGTCGATCGGCCTGGGTGCAGCTTCTTCGGCCAGTGCTCAGATGGTAGTCGATAAGAATCGCTCGTACTTCAGCCCCGACCAGCAGTTCGGTATCGGCTTCAACAACCGTGGCGGCCATATCCAGTATGCGCTCGGACCGGCCTTCCATCTCGGTCTGAACCTGAATCTCGACTTCCAGAAGGATTCTTCGTTCTCGGAGACCTATTACAACTTCGGCCCGTATGCGAAGTTCCTTTTCTCGGGGGACGTGATCAAGCCGTATGCCTACGCAGCGTTGGGCGTTATTCAACCCAACACCGGCAGCATCCAGGTAACGACCGACCCGAACAATCCCGACAAGTACGTCAAGGTCGATCTCCCCGATCCACAGCTTCGCGTGATCCTCGCCTTCGGTGGCGAGCATTTCTTCAACCAGAACGTCGGCATCTACGGCCACGTCAACCTTGTCGATGCAGGCCTTTCGCCGAGCCCCTCGACCGTCGGATTCGGTTTGCAGGGTGCTACGGCTGGTGTAGAGTTCTTCTTCTAGGATCAACTGCTAGAGTCGTGTAGAGGTAGTTCTACATGGAACTCTGCATGGTCGGTTCTGTGTATGGAACGTCTCGGTGGTCCGAAAGGACCATCGGGGCGTTTTTTATCGGTCATGCTCCGCCGCCTTTTTTTCGCCGCCCTGTCATCCTGCTGTTCCCTTCCGCACACGGGTCCCAGAAATGCTCCTCCAGCAGCACCGCATCTCCTTTGAATTTCACCTGCTCCCCCTCCAGAAGATCACGCATCAGCGTCGGCGTTGCAAAATGATGTTTCCCTGTCAGCTCGCCGTTGCGGTTCACCACACGGTGGCAGGGAAGCGCCATTTCCTCCGCGACGGCCTTCAATGCATACCCGACCATGCGCGCCGAACTGCGCAGGCCCAGACACCGGGCGATCGCTCCGTAGGTGGTGACACGCCCGACGGGAATCCGCGCAACCACACGGTACACGCGCCGATAGAAATCGGATGATGATCCGCTGCCTTTTCCTGCGTTCGTGCTCATGATGCCGTCGATAGTGCAGTGTGAATGCCGCCCGATTTTTCCTTCGTATCTGCTGTCCGCACCATGCAGCCCCCCGATGATGCGCTCGCGGCGCCGGCCCGCCGGCGGTTCCATCCGATGCGAATGCTCATACTATTCAATGATGCTCCTTCGCATTTCCATCGTACCTTATTCCGAATTTTTCGATGAACCCCGGTGCGCGGTCATACCATGCGGGCACGGCATGGCACATCTCACCGGTTCGTGAAGCACCCGTGACTGCGCGCCGAATATGCGGACGGTGCACTCTCCATGACAACTTCGCCGGCTGATTATCCAGAACTCCTGCTTCATTTCCGTCGCGCCGCAGCGGAGGCACCGCAGCGCATCGCCTTCCCGGATGCGGTGGACGAGCGGACGCTGCATGCGGCCCGCATCATCGCCGATCGGGGGATCGCGCATCCGGTGCTGGTCGGTTCGGCGGCAGCGATCGGCGCGCTTGCCGGAACCACCGGCATCGATCTGGACGGCATTGCGATCGTAGATCCCGCGGGCGAAACACTGGAGCCGTACGCGGCCGAATTCCACCGCATGCGCGAGTCCCGCGGACTCGATCGCGAGGGGGCGCTTGCGGCGATGCTGAACCCGCTCTACACCGCCGCCATGATGGTGCACCTTGGCGAGTGCGCCGGCTGCGTGGCAGGATCACTCTCCACCACCGGCGACGTGCTCCGCGCGGCGATCCAGGCAATCGGGCTGCGCCAGGGCATCTCCGTCGTCTCCTCCTTCTTTCTGATCGTCTTCCCGCAGCAGGTTTATGCCTTCGCCGATGGCGCCGTTGTGCCGAACCCGAGCGCCGGGCAGCTTGCCGACATCGCTCTCAGCACCGCGGAAAACTACGGTATACTCGTGAAACAGGAGCCGCGTGTGGCGTTCCTTTCGTTCAGCACGAAGGGGAGCGCCGAGCACCCGGATGTGGCGAAGGTCCGCAGCGCCTTCGAACTTGCCCGCGAGCGTTCGCCGCAGGGGCTGGTGATGGATGGCGAGTTGCAGCTCGATGCAGCCATCGTCCCCGGTGTAGCGGCGCGGAAGGCTCCGGAATCGCCGGTCGCAGGGACGGCCAATGTGCTGATCTTCCCGGACCTCGACGCCGGCAACATCGCCTACAAGCTGGCACAGCGGATGGCCGGAGCGCTGGCTATCGGGCCGATAGTGCAGGGTCTGGCACGGCCGATGTTCGATCTTTCACGTGGTTGCAATGTGGATGATATCGTGGATGTTACCGCCATCTGCGGCATCACGGCTGCGCGTTGAGGCGTGCAGGCAGCTTCCCAATCCTGTCGCGGAACTATCGTTCCGTGAGGATTTCACGTTCTATCGCACAGGAATTTCAGCATACTCAACCCAGTACACAGCACATATGAGCATTCGATCGGTACTTCTGGCGGCCGCGGCGTTCGCGTTTCTGCCGTTTCAGACATCGCAGGCGCAGCCACGGCCGGGGAATTTCGGCTTTGGCATCCAGTTGGGCGAGCCAACCGGATTCACCATGAAGGGGAGCCTTGGCGGCAACAACTCATGGGACGCAGGGCTCGGCGCATCCTGGTTCGGACGCCTGCGCATCCACGGCGATTACCTGTGGGCCGCCAATGTCTTCAACTCATCAAGGGTCGGACTGTATTTCGGCGTCGGCGCGGCGATCGGCTTCGGTCGGGGAGGGGGAGTGCTGTACCGTGGCCAGGGGGGCGAATGGTACTACTACGAGGAAGAGAATGCCACGGCGATCGCGGCACGGGTGCCGGTGGGAGTGAACTTCATGCCCTTCAGCGCGCCGGTGGAGATCTTCGGGGAGCTGGCGCCGATCATTGGACTCGTCCCGGCGGCGGGACTCGGGTGGGACAGTTCGATCGGCATACGCTACTATCCGTAGGCCGACGCGGTTCAGGAGACGTACCAACGATGATGGAGTGGGGCATCCGGTGCCGCACTCCATCATGTAGGTATCTCACGGATTTTTCGCCGGGACGGCCCCATCGCACACGGTCATCAGGGGGCCGATCTCTTCGGATGATCCCGTTCGCCGCCGGTATCCACCACACCATTATCGACCGGCTCCGCCGGCATCCCCTTCTCCGGAGAAACCGCATTGGAATCCTCGTCGGACACCTCCGCAGCGCCATGAGCCGTCGGATGCTCGCTGACATTCTGCTCGGGCGCGGCTTCGGGCTCGGTAACTGCCGGCGCCACCGGACGCTGCTGCGGCCGGACGATGCGCTCCGGCGCAGGCTCGGGAGTGGCCGAGGTCACGGTCTCGTGAACCACCATTGACGAAGCTTCCGGAGGAATCTCGGCGGCATTCTGGCGCACGATCGACGGAGCCTCGGGCTCTTCATGCACGGCGGGTGCGGACTTCACGGGATCGACCGAGACGGCGGGAGGAACCGGACGGCTGGCCTCGACGGGGATCGCCACTGCCGGCGCCACCGTCGCGGGGGACTCGCTGTGATGCTCGATCAGCCCGGAGCGATCAATGATGAAGGCCAGCAGCACGACCATCGCAGCGCCGCCGGCCCAGCCCATGATGCTGTTCAGCCAGTTCACATGCAGCACGGAATCGGCCACGGGAGCCGCAGTTATGGGGGCAACCGGACGCCGTCGGTCGTGGATCGCCTCCCTGAGCCTCGCATCGAAATCCTCCGGCGCGGGAACCATAGGGAGGGAGCCGAGAATGTGCGGCACCTCATTCTTCTGTATCTCGATGATCCGGCCGAGCTTCGCCTCCAGATCCACGGGAGCCTTCATCTGCGGCAGGGCTCGCAAAATGTTCTGTACCCGCTCCTCGCTGAGTCGATTCCTATGAAAAATTCTCATGGATGCGATAGCTCTTCATCTTCTTGGTAGACATCGCGCAGCAGCTTCTGAAGCTGAGCGCGCCCGCGATTGATCCGGGATTTGACGGTCCCCAGACCCAGACCTGTTATCTCCGTGATTTCTTCGTAGCTCATCTGCTGGATATCGCGCAGAATCACCACCTCCCGGTAGGGAGGGGAGATGCGCATCAGGGCCTGCTGAACAAGCCTCATCTTCATGGAGGTATCGACCTGAGCGTCCGGCGGGGTGTCCGTATCCAGGACATCCCAGTTCTGCCACTCATCGTCATTGTCGGTCGATATGCCCTGCACCATGTAGCGCCGCCGCATGTATTCGCGGCGAAGCTCCGTCTTCGTGATGTTCGACGCCACCTTGTACAGCCATGTGGCGAACTTCGCGTCGCGCGAATACGCGTGACGGTAATGGTACAGGCGGAGAAATGTCTCCTGCACCACATCGTTGGCTTGGTCGATCTCGCCAAGGAACCTGTAGACATAGTTCGTCAAGGGATCCTTGAACCGACGTACCAACATCGTGAATGCATCTTCCTCACCTCGTTGAAAGCGCTTGATGAGCTCTTCGTCCGATAGGGGGAGCAGATACTCTGATGCCCGGGATGCCATCGCGGATAATTGCAGGAAAATGGAAGCACCTGAGAATTGACTCAAAGATACACTTTCCCTGTTCCAGGGCAATGCCCGTTTCCTTCCATCCCGTCTATTAGAACTGATAATGCCGGGGAAACAACACACTTCAGGCCGCCATCATTCCGTCACGTATCACTCCGGTCCGCCGCATTGCCGAAGGCTTTGCAGGCGCTGCCGTATGAGGGGTACGGGCCGGAGGCTGGCGCCGGCCCGGCTATCGGGAAAATCCGTTTGTTGTTCTCCGTTCGCGCCGTAGATTGATCGCCCCCAACAGTTAAGGACAGCCATGACGTACGATCCCAACAATCATCCACGCACAGATCGCCCCATTCGCGAGGCGATTCGGGAAGCGCGCGCCATCATCATCCTCGCATTCTCCGTCGCCATCGTCTACAATATCTTCGCTCCGTCGCCGGTTCCGTGGATTCGCGAGCCGGAGAAGAGCACCGCCACACCGCTGTCTCTCGACTCTCTGGGCATCTCCGACAGCGACACCGGCAGTGCTCTCATGACGACGCCCCCCGTGGATACCACGGCCGAGGCGATGCCGGTTGATACGGCCGTGACTGAAGCGCTTACCCAGGTCCAGCGCGACAGCCTGGAGCGGTTCCGGAGGGACTCGGTGCGGCTGGCACGCGAGGAGGCGAAGCGGCTGGAGGATAGCGCCCGTACGGCACAGTTCGATGCGGTGGTGGCGAAGCTGGTCGGCGTCTCCGAGATCCAGACCGACGTGGCGAAGTTTCTCTTCGATTCAAAGAAGGCGCTCTTCATTGATGCGCGCCCGGAGGATCAGTACAACAGCGGGCACATCCGTGGCGCCCGCAATGTCTATGCGGAGCAATGGCAGACGAAGATCCCGGAACTCGTGCAGATCGATCGGGATCAGTTGATCGTCACCTACTGCGGCGGCGGTGACGAGTGCGAGCTGAGCCATGACCTGGCAAACAACATGAAGGCGGCGCTCGGCTTCAAGACCGTGGTGGTTTACAAGGGGGGTATCACCGACTGGAAGGCGAAGAAGTATCCGATCGCCACCAGCGAGTAGCGCGCAGAGAGAAGGAGCCTGCGATGAGGCGTTCTCACGTGATCCTTCCGGACATTGCTCATTCCCGGGTGCGTCACACAATCATTGAATCGATATGCAGTCCAAACTCGATACAACCCCCGCAATAAAGATACTCTCGCTGGCGGTGCGCCTGCTTCTGGGCGTCGTCTTCATCGTGGCCGGCGCCTCGAAGCTTGGAGCATTGAAGACGTTTGGTCACTCCATCGCGCTCTACCAGATCCTCCCCGAAGGGATGTCGAACATCGTGGCGCTTCTGTTCGTCTGGACGGAGATCGTGGTGGGGATACTTCTGTTCGCCGGGGCTGCCGTACGCGGCAGCGCGCTTGTCAGTTCCGGGATGCTCGTGATCTTCCTGATCGCGATCATCGCCGCGATCGCACGCGGCCTCGATATCGACTGCGGCTGCTTCGCGGGTGATCCGGAACCCGTGGGCATCCGCAAGGTGCTGGAGGATGTCGGACTGCTGGCGGCAGGGATATTTCTTCTCTATTTCCCCCGCTCCTATCTCTCCATCGATCGGCTGCTCATGCAACGGGGAGCCGCCGACGCGGAGGAGTAAGGCCGACCGGCACGCCGGCACGCCGACACCCCTCGTACGCACAATGATCCCGTGCCGACACCTGCGGAGCCGCACATTCGCGTACTGCGGGTCCCGGCCGCATCACGGGCCATTTCACCCGTACACATTCCGGCATCCGTCCGCCGGCATCATCCCAGGCCGGGCACGGCCGACCGCGAGCAGGACGCAGGTGACGGAGAAGGATACCCGTGCAGGGACACCTCCCTTTGCGCCTTTGCGTGAGCCATCTGCGCCGGGATGGAGACCCGTCGGCGCACCCCCTGCTCCTTCTCCGCCGCCCATGCCGATCCGGACCCGCCCTGTCGGCAGGTTCTCCCGGGATTCCGGCAGCGTGGATATTTCCCCTATATTCCTCCCGTTTCCGCTTCTCCATCGATCATCAGCTCCATGCAACCGGGGCGCCGGTACACCGCCTGGCACCGGACGGAGATACCGTATGCATGACGGAGACATTCTTCCAACCGAACTCATCCTGAACATCTCCATGTACGATTCACGCAACAAGGATCTGGCCGACAAGATCATCGGATACTCCACCCGTACGAAGGCGGGGGAGAACGTGATGATAGAGCTTACCGGCCTCAACGGTGTTCATCTCGCACAGGAGATGGCCCGGGCCGTGCTCGATGCGGGTGCCGTTCCCTTCGTAGTCCTCCGCGATGCGGAGACCGAACGTATCATCCGTGAACGCGGCAATCGCGAACTCTGGGCCCGTATGCGCGACATCGCCGGCCTGCCCATGATGAAGGAGATGGATGTCTACATCGGCATCCGCGCCAGCGAGAACATCTATGAGCTGAGCAACGTCGGCAAGGAGCAGAATCAGGCATTTTCCGAGGAATATTCGCTTCCGGTACACATGGAGGAGCGTGTGAACAACACCCGCTGGTGCGTCCTCCGCTATCCCTCCCCGGCCTTTGCCATGAACGCCAGAATGCCCTCCGCCACCTTCGCCGATTTCTACTACAAGGCGTGCCTCCTCGACTACGCCGAGCTCAACGAGCGCATGAAGCCCCTCCACGAGCTCCTCGCCCGCAGCCGCGAGATCCATCTTGTCGGCGACGGCACCGACATCTCCTTCTCCATCGAGGGACAGAACTGGATCCCCTGCGCCGGCGACGTCAACATTCCCGATGGCGAGATCTTCTCCGCTCCCATTCTCAACTCGGTCAACGGCGTCATCAGCTATGCTCCGTCGGTCTATGAGGGGAAGCCCTTCGAGTTCGTGAAGCTCGTGGTGAAGGATGGCGTGGTGATCGACTTCGATTCGAGCAACCGCGAGGGACTGGAGGAGGTACTCTCGACAGATGAGGGGGCGCGCCGATTCGGCGAGTTCTCCTTCGGCACCAATCCTTTCATCGACCAGCCCATGTATGATATTCTCTTCGATGAGAAGATCTGGGGCTCCAACCACCTGACGCTCGGCAAGTGCTATGACATCGCGCCAAACGGGAACATGAGCGCGGTACACTGGGATCTGGTCTGCATTGGAGCCGATGTGTTTCTGGATGGAGAGCTGATCCGCAGGGGGCGGCAGTTCGTGCACCCGGAACTGACGCCGCTCAACCCGGAGAATTTCTGAGGCGGATACTCTGAAACCGGCATATGAACAGGGGGCGAAAGCCCCCCTGCCGTTTCCTTCCATCGAATGATTCCGCGCAGCACCTTCCCCTGTGCGGTCTTGAGGCCGGCGCAGTGGCCGGCGGGATAGCGGCACGCATCTCTACTGCAGTTCCGCACCATCGCGGCCTACGCGGCGGAAATCGATCCTCACACGCCGCAACTGCGAAAGATCCTCGCTGCCGGAAGTATCGACGTCGCCGCTGACCGGACGCCAGCGGATCATACCACGATCGACAAGCGTTGCATATTCCGGATGCCCATCGGCCGCGGCTTCGCGGAAAAGCCGGTCGAAATATTCCACGGCGTAATGCGCGCGCAGCCCGGCGAGCTTGAAGTTGGTGAGGCTCTCGCCGGTGCTCACCGTCACTTCCCGGCCATCCATGCCGAAGAACGTCACCGGCTTTTCGATGTATGTTCCGGTGATGGGGCGCGGATCGGCATAGCCGTACACCGTTATCTCCAGATACTCGTCGGGGTTCTTTCCCTTGTAGTAGGCAGGGAAATACTGCTCCACGGCCCGCCGGTAGAAATCGTTCAGAATCCGCTGCACCTGCTCCGACTGCCCGCTATAGACCGAATACAGGGAATCGGCACCGGCGACATTGGCGATGTATCCCAGACGGCGCAGATCTCCGCTGCGCTGGCGGGCCCGCAGATCCTCCAGAAGAGCCGGGGTGTTGATCCGGTAGTAGCCACTGACGAACCAGCGGAGATCCAGATCGGCGGCGTTGAGGATGAACTCCGGCTTCGGAGGAATGCTTCCCACGTTCACCGTCAGCGTGGTACGCCCGCCGGGCTGGAGATCGTCCGGCGTCACCGTCACCGGCGGGAATCCGTCGGGATCGAACTCCAGCGTATAGGGAAGGCTTGCAAAGAGACTTATGTCGATGCCTTCCACAGGAATCCTCATCTCGGTGACTATTGTGCCGAGCGTCCCCTCCTTCACCCGTACCGTGCCCGGGACCGGCCTTCCGGCGACGGTATCCATGATGGTCATCTTCATGTCGGTATAGCCGGTCGCGAAGATATTCGGCCGCATCTCGTAAAGATCCAGTCCACCTTTTCCCCCGGGGCGGTCGCTGGTAAAGAAGCACTGCTCGCGCCCCACGCCGTAGAAGAAAAGTTCGTTGTCGGAAGTATTGATTGCGCCGCCGAGATTCTGCGCCGCGCTCCATGTGCCGTCCTCACGAAGGACGCTTCGGAAAAGATCCGCCCCGCCGAACCCGCCATGTCCGGTACTGGCGAAGAAGAGCGTACGCCCGTCCGAGGCGACGAACGGAGAGAATTCGTTGCCCTCCGTGTTGACGGCAGCGCCGAGATTGACTGGCGCGGTGAATCCACTATCCCCCCGGCGTGCGATGTAGAGATCCATCTCGCCGGCGCCGCCGGGACGGTTTGAACTGAAGATGATGAAGCTTCCGTCGGGAGCGGCGGTCGCCTGTGCATCCCATTCCTCCGTGGACAGCGCATCCAGCAGCCGGACGTTCTCGAACTGCAATCCTCCCTGCGATACATCGGCGATGTAGAGATCGGCGCTGCCGGCGCCATCATCCCGGTCGCCCGATGTGAAGAGCCCGAATCGCGCAGCATTCAGCCGCTTCATTGCTGCCGCATCGAGCGGGATCACCTCGGCCAGCGCCGGTACCGGCGAATAGTAGGAGCCATCATCGTTCGATGTGTTCACCCCGGCCGCTCCGAGCAGTTCGGGCATCCGCCATCCATCCCCTTCACGCCGGGCACGGTACACGTCGGCCGATCCGCCCCGCGATGAGGAATAGTAGAGCCACATGTGGTCCGGCGTTACATACGGAGCATAATCGTCGCTCGGCGTATTGAGCGCGCCCAGATTCCGGATGCTGGGGCTCGGGGTATCCGGGGGTGAGCCAGGCTGGGCATCCGCGGCCAGAACCGCCGCAATCAGAAGCATCGGCCATAGAGTGGATATGCGCATAGGGTGAGGATCAGTATCCGAAGTTATACATGAGACTCAGGGTTGCGACCAGACCGGTCTGCTTCAGTTCGGAAGGAAGGCTCACTATCGACTCCTGCGGCAGACTGTAGAAGACCTCCGGATTGACCACCACCGGCCCGAGATGCAGCATGTACCCGCCACCGGCCCTGACCTCGAACGTCGAGCGCGCATATCCCTCCAGCTTCCGGTTCCGGATAAGGGTATGCGTGCTGGTGTGCGAATCATTGTAAATGACGCCTGGCGGCCCAAGCAGCCGCTCCGAGTAATCGAACGTGCCATCGCCAAGCAGCGAGAGCCCGCCGCCGCCGAAGACGTAGAGGCCGAACATCTCCAGACCGATTGTCAGATCGAGCGCGGTGGAGGTGATCCTGACGTCGGCGCGTCCTTCCTGCTGGAGCTGCACTACATCATTGCCGGCATCGCGGATCGATTCCTCCGGGAGCGGAGTGGTGGCGATGCTCGTCCGGACCTCGCGGCGCACACGCGGGGAGATGAACAGCCACCTTGTCAGATAGGCCACTCCCTTCACCCCCACCGTAAGCCCCTTCCCCTCGCTGGTGCCGAAGGCGACGCAGGTACGGTCGCCATCGGTGACGGTGAACGTTCCCGCATTATCCCACCAGCCGTAGCCGACCTCCGGGCCAAGGAGCAGCGGAAGCGGCTCGGACCGCGGATAGAGCACCAGATCGGATTCTCGTCCTCCCTGCCCGTTTGCCGTCGCCATCGCCGCCATCATTCCAATGAATACAAGCAGCATGAACATGCCGACATCGCCACGGCGGAGGCGGGAGAAACGTCGTCCGGCACGACACCATATCGTGAGCATCATACATTCGAATTTCATTGCCATTGCATTCCGGCTATCGTGCGACGAGAATCTTCCGCAGGAACGTTTCCCCGGTGGAACTTCTCAGGATGGCAAAATAGCTTCCTGATGCCAAGCCCGACAGATCGACCCGCAGTCCACCGGAGCCTTCGCCAAACTCGTAGGATTCGGACGGACGGACAAGGCGGCCGTCCGACGCGTACAGTTCGAGCGTCATGACCGAGATCCCATCGGCATTCACCGGTATCGTCACTGCATTGCCGGTAGCCGGGGTGGGACCTGCGTCTCCGATATTCACCTTGATCGCCCCCCTCGTCACGATCGGTTTCGCATCCCGGAAACAGGTGCTGTCGAAACCGACGATGCCGGAGTTGACAAGAACGGCCCGCGGGTTATCATCCTCGAACAGTCCCTGCTTCAGCACAAGCTCGGTGGAGAGCGCATTGCCACGGAGCACGAGGAAGTCAAGTTCCACAAGCTCTCCGGAGCCCACGGCCTGCGCTCCTGATACCATCATCCTGGCGACCGCCTCGCCACCGGAGTAGGTGACCGGCCCGGCGAGTGCAACACTGGCTCCCCCGGCGGCGGGACCGGCCCGGAGCGCACGCAGATCAAGCATTGAGCTGTTCCATCGAATCTCGCAGGTGATCGTATTCACACCATAGGTTGCAAGCGAGCTATCGGCGTAAACCGGCAGCGTGACGATGTCATCGGGAAGACCGATCCGCATATCGGTGAGCCGGAGATTCGCAGTGGCATAGGCCGCGCCGCGGAAGGTGCTGGAGGCAGGCGCCTGGCCACAGTTGTTGTAACGGAAGGTGGCCCTTCCCTCGCGCACTCTGATGGCGGCCGCGGTGAAGCACACCGGCACCACCACCTGCTCCCCCTCGGGGATGGTGATCGGAAGTGACAGCCCTGGAGCATAGAACTCGCTGGTGGCGGCTCCCAGAAGATCCTCGAAGGCGACATTGTCCACGATCGCCTCGCCCTCGCCGATGTTGGTCAGGGTAATGCTTCCGCAGTCGGTGCCGTGCACATAGACCGAGTCGAACCTGAACGACGGAGTTGCCACGATACTTGGAGCTATCACCTTGATGGCGAACGGCTCGTACGTCCTGGCGCCACGGCTCACGATATCGGTGATCGCCTCGAAGGCATTCTGAAGCGTCTGGCAGTCGTTGTCGCTGGCATCGAACGAAGCCCCTCCGGTACCGGCAGCGAGCTGCTGCAGATAGCTGGCCCCATTGCCCCCCGCCTGGAGCCCCACACCGATCGTGAATATCCTTACATCCCTGGCTCTGGCAGCCGCGATGATCGATGGCAGGGGATATCGCTGCAGATCCGGGCCTTCCGGCGCACCATCGGTCAGCAGCACTATCACACGGTTGCGCAGAGGGCTCTTGGCGATCTCATCGATCATCCGGGTCAACGCCGCCCCCGTAGGCGTTCCGCCGTTCGGCGTCAGCCCCGTCACCGTCGATTGGGCTGCTGCCCGCGCGGCGTCGGTGATGTAGGTAAGGGGGAAGATAAGATTGATGCGGAGCACCTGGCCGTTGTTCGAGCTGCTGTAGGAATTGATCGCAAGCTGATCCTGAATGCCGATCGACGGGATGTGCAGCAACGTACGACTTATAAAGTTGTTCGCCTGTTCGATCGACTGCTGGATGCGCGTGCTGGTCGTTGTGCCGCACTGCATCTTGGTAAGCATGCTCCCGCTGACGTCCATCACCATGCCGAACGCGATCGAACTCCGGGAATTGCTGGTGACCACCAGGGTATCGGCCAGTACGCCGTGACTGCTGCTGTTGGCGCAGACCTGGATCACGCGCTGTCCGTTTGCCGGGATGACGAACGGGGTGGGGGGATCGGGAGACAGCGAAAATCCCTGATTGCCATCATCCCACTCGATCTCCTCGATGACGAGCGGCGCATTCCCCGCGTTCGTGATGGTAACGTCGGTGCATCGGGCTACATCGCACGCCGTCTGCTCGCTGTTGGCCGGATTGAACCCGGCCTTCGTGAGACTGAGCACGGCTCCGGTGCCGATCAGATCGGTGACGCCGTTCAGCCCGATCTGCAGCCGGAGATTGCAGCCGGTCATGAAGTCAACAGCCACCGAATAGACCCCATTCTCCTGCGGCTCGAAGATGACGGTGAGCTCAACCGAATCGCCCGGGGATACGATGATCGGCAGCGGCGCCTGTAGCCGGAAGGGGGGAGGAATATTCAGCTTCGCCGCGGTAATTTCGTACGGACGTTCTCCCTGATTCCTGACCATTATCGTGAGTACGGAGGTATTCGAGACGGTGGTCTTGGGGAATGTGAGCACGATCGGGCTCACATTGAGATTCGGCCCGATGCCGCGCCCCGCCAGCCGCACGGACACCGAATCCGGGCCGGTGGCCGTGGCTATCACCACCAGCAGCGAATCCACGATGTTGCCCCGCCTGTAGGGGCTGAAACAGACAGGGACCGCTACGCTGTCACCCGGAAGAATTGTCCGGGGAAGATCAAAGCCGGCATCGATCGTATAGCTGACACTGTCACGAATCCATACTTCCGATACGATCTCGGGCACAATCGCCCTGTTCACGATGTAGAGAAAGTCGCAGGTGGTGGAATCGCACGGCGTGTCAGGAAAGGTCAGCACCGTGGGACGCTGCGCAAACGCCGGCGTGGCGAGCGCGACCATCATCACATACAGTCCGGCAAGATGGGCAAGGAGCAGCAGGTACCTGGTTTTCATGGGGATTCCGGTGAGGGTACATCAGCGCAATTTTCATCGCAAAACACCTGGGCCGACGGGCATGCCTTGTTGGGGGTCGTAAAATATGGAAGATATCCTCCCGGCCACTTTATCCAAAGACAAACCATCCGGTAATTCGTCGCACCGGCAGCCGCCTTCGCCATCGCTTCAGAACGCCACCATCGCCGTCAAGTAACGCGTATGGCGGCATCGATACGTCACAGGAATGTCGGCGACGATCCGGGTGGCCTTCCCGGTCCTGAAAAGGGCTGCGCCAGGCGCTCGCAGCAGGAGAGATTGTCATAGTACAACAGCCGGGCACCGGCCTTGTTACACAGGAGCATGATTCACGGCGGCTATCATGGAACGGCGGATGCCGCCGGCAGATCGCACAGCGCGCACGGCACGGCATCCGCCGTTGAGAGACAGAGGGAATTCCAGCAATAAAACGGGGACGTATTTTGATAAAAAGGCCCTTTACATCGGATGTAAAGGGCCGCGGGAACCGGAGGCCATGGCCTCCCTGTCCATTATCGTATCATCACTTGTTGAGCACCATCAGCGTGCGGCTGGTGATTCCACCATCCTGCGTCAGGCGCACCATATAGAGACCGTTCGGGAGATCGCCCGTCGGGATCGTCACCTGATGCTCGCCAGCCTCCAGGCGCCGGTCAGCCACCACCGTGCGCACCATCTCTCCCGCGGTGTTGTAAAGTTCCACCGAGACGTTGCCGACACGCGCATTGGTAAAGGTCATCGTCGCGGAGCCCGATGAAGGATTGGGAGCGATCGAAGCAACCGCCAGCCCGCCGGCCACGGCCTCGTCATCGACGCCGAGCGTGACGCGCTCCACGGTCCAGTTCACCGAGTGGGAATTGAACGAATGATTGACGATCGCCAGCACGATCTTATCGTACGGAGCGCTGCCGTTGTAGGCGAAGGTGTAATCCTGTCCCGGCGCCATCTCGGTCACCTGCACCGGCGTCGGCGATCCCTTGTAGAGCATCGCCATCACCTTGTAGGGCTGGCTGGAGCTCTTGAAGTTGAACTTCAGGCCACCGGGGTTGGTGTACACCACATAGGCCGATGCGTACTGCTGAACGGGGAGGGCGTTCGTACCCGGAAGCTCGCCGGAGCCGTCGAAGGTGGCGGCGGCGCCCGGCGTGGCAGTGGAAAGCCGCTGCCGGTAGACGAAGCGCGAATCGGGATAATCCTTGCCGATGTAGTTCGCCACTGCATAGCCGCTGAGCGCCTCCTGCCAGTTGGGTTCGCGGCCGACGGCAGTAAGCGCTTCAGCGATACGATCCATATTTTCCGTCTGCGTCTTGACGAACTGGGTAAGGAATTCTTCGCCGTACTGCTCGGTGAGGTAGTGCATCAACGTCATCGCGCGCTCGTAGTCGATCTCCAGCAGATTACCCGTCTTATCGTCGAAATTCCACTTGAACAGCGAAACGTTCACATCCCGCAGGTACTTGCTGTTGCTGCGATCCATATAGCCGAGCAGGATGCTGGCGACCTCGCTGCACCCCTCGTTGTAGAGGGTCTGGCTCGTCGGGTCCGTCCGATAATGGATGAGGTGCTGGAACTCGTGCGCAAGCGTGCTGAGCACCGCCTTGCTCCCCTGGTTCAATCCCTCGTTCGCATCGATGTATAGAATGTTCATCTTGTTCGAGCCCGGCTGGTCGGTCTGATCCCATGACGAGAAGAATCCGCCGACGAAGCCGCTGCTCAGCCCGTCCTGGATATCGGTCAGCAGAAAGTCCTGCACCTGCGAGCTCGGGTCGAACCTGTTCACCGGCGGCACGCCGAACACCTCGATATCATTCTCGACGATTCCCTTGCCCGGGTTACGCGAGCCGGTGGCGGTCGCCGTATCCAGTCCTCTGGCGAGGACGGCGATGGCATTCTTCACGCGGGACTTGCCGGTATCACGTGTATCCACCCAGATACGTGCCCACATTCCGTGGAAGGCCAGCTTCGCCTGAATGTCCTCATACTGCCCGGTCACGCGATTGCGCACGACGAACGGGAAGATGAAATCTTCATCACCGGCGGCGCTGAGCAGAGCACGCATATCCACCGGGTGCTTCGCCCGCTCCACCAGCCTCTCGTACAGCTCCGGGTTATTGGCACGCGTACGCGCAAGCGCCTCCGCCTCGCCGCCGTCATTGAACAGCCTGGTGCCGCAGACGATGTGCCCGTCGGCGCCGTGATCGTGATCGGCTTCCCCGGCCTGTGCAAATGCGCCCGTCGTCGTTACGGCGGCCATCAGGGCTCCCGATGCAATGATCCGAAATAGTATACGAGACATGGCCATACGTTGCTCCCGTAGGTTGATGGGTGTTTATGTAGAATTTTCTCGAATTGCTTGTGTCTGAACGATGTCGTACAGTCCTGCGGTCGCCCTGCTGGATCAGCGTGAGAACGCGCTGCGGAATCTGCAACCATCCATCACCGGGCAATCCGGGCGGACAATGTGCCCACAACAGCGCTTTCCATTATCTCACCCGGTTCGCAACCAGCAGGATCGAGAGAGAGGAGCACCGCGATCCGCCTGCATGTTTCATCGATACCTTGCGGTTGTGCAACTGACTGCCGCCAGTGCCCCGTAAGTTACGGCGGCAACCGCATTATCACCAGCGATAGGATTTTTTCATCGGCAGCGAAGCAGACACACATGAATCGTGCGGCGTCTGCGAATTGATCCTTCTATATAACCACAAGGGCCTTTTCTGTTACACCGGGTGGAATTCGCTCCGATTCACATCCGGCCATTCAGCCGGGAAAAGTCCGGTCTATAGAACGAATCGATACTCCGCGAATTGTCATTCCGGATCACCAACGAAAAGGCCCCCCTGACCATATGGCGGGAGGCCTCTGCTTTCACACCTGCGGCGGTTTCCTCCGAATGGAGGAGGCACCGGGAATCTATCGATTGAGCACGACGAGCACCCGGCTCGTCACCTTCCCCTCCTGCGCCAGGCGCACCATGTAGACGCCGTTCGAGAGATCATCCGTATTCACTGTGACCTCATGCTCCCCGGCCTCGTAACGCCTGTCCTCCACCACCGTCCGCACCAGCTCTCCCTTCGTATCATACAACTGCATCGACACGTTGCCGGTGTTCGCGTTCCGGAATGTCACGCGGGCGGAACCCGAGGCCGGATTCGGGGCGATCGCGCTCAGCCCTGCATCGCCGGCATCCGCCACCAGATCATCCACGCCCAGCGTCAACTGCTCCACATTCCAGCTCACGGTCTGGCGATAGTTCGCCATGTTCGCGATGGCGAAGACGATCTTGTCGAACGGCTCGGCGTCGTTGTACATGAAGGAGTACTCGCGGTCGTTCTCCATCTCGCGCACCTCCACCGGCGTGGGGGAGGACTTGTACAGGATCGCCACCACCTTGTATGGCCCGCTCGCCTTGAACTTGACCTTCAGCGCGCCGGGGTTGCTGTAGGAGGTGTACACGGAGGCATACTGTTCCACAGCCGCCGATCCCGATGCGGGAATCTCGGCCGCATCACTGTACGAGAACGAGGGCGTCGGCACCGTCGTGGAAAGCCGGTTGCGGTAGATGTAGCGTGAATCATCGAAATCCTTTCCGATATAGTTCGCCACCACATACGCCGTCAGTGTTCCCTGCCAGTCCGGATCATGGCCGATAGCCGTCAGGGCATCGGTGATGCGCTGGATATTCTCCGACCGGGTCTTCACGAACTCGGTCAGAAATGGCTCGCCGTACTGCTCATAGAGATAATACAGCAGGGTCATGGCACGCTGATAGTCCACCAGCAGCTTGGTGCCATTTCCATAGTTCCACGTGAACAGCGGAACGTTCGTTCCCCGCAGGTAGTCCGAGTTCGAGCGGTCCTTGTAACCCAGAAGAATGCTGGCAACCTCGCTGCACCCTTCGTTGTACAGCGTCTGGCTGTTCGGGTTCGTCCGGTAGTGAATCAGATGCTGAAACTCGTGAGCCACCGTGCTCAGCAGCCCCGAGATGCTCCCCTGCAGCCCCTCCTTCGCATCGATATACAGAAGGTTCATCTGGTTCGAGCCCGGGTTGTTCGTCTGATCCCACGGCGAGAAGAACCCGCCGACGAAACCGCTGCTCAGCCCGTCCTGGATATCGGTCAGCAGAAAGTCCTGCGCGGGGGAGGAGGGCTCGAAGCGGTTCACCGGCGGCTCGCCGAACACCTCGATATCGTTCTCGACGATCCCCTTGTCCGGATTCCGCGACTTGGACGACGTGGACACATCGAGCGCCGGGGCAAGGCTCTTGATGGCATTCTTCACCACCGTGCGCCCCGTATCCGCCACGTCCACCCAGATTCTGGACCACACTCCGTTGAACTTGAGCACTGCCTCCACCTCGTCGAAGCGTCCCGTGGCCTGGTTCTGTACATAGAAGGTCTTTTTGAACTCCTCGTCAGATCCGGCCACCAACCTGCGTTCGTCCGTGCGCTTGGCATCACGGAGCATCTGCTGATACAATTCCGGCCGCGTACGTGCCGTGTTCTCCACCATTTCCCATGCCTTTTCCGCATCGAAAGAGAGAGAGCCGCATACAACTCCGCCATCAGCAGCGTGATCGTGCTGCTCCACCACTTGGGCCGTAAGCCCGGCCGATACTGCCACTGTGATACCACAGAGAATCAGAACACGGTTGACGAAACGCGACATACGTTATCAACTCCAGTTTATTGGTTCAACAATTTGGGAATGCCGACTGCACAGGTATATCATTCCGGATCGGAACACCATATACACATGGTTCCCCCGGTTTGTTACCGCCGAACAAGCCCGACCGAAATTGTATCCGCCGCCTGCGATTACTGAATCGTAATGATACGGCCGGCCTGCGAGGGCGGCGGCAAGGATATCCGCCCGCCGGACCGATCAAACTTCTAACTTTGTACCAGGCCACCGGCTGCGCCGGCCATATGGCCCCATCCCGGCATGTCCCATCCATGCCGATCCGGCGCAATATATGACGCCGCAGTCGTCTGCCGCGTCACGCTCCGCGCAGTGTATCCAGTCCGATCCGTAGAAACCCGAGGGCGCGTAGAATGAAGGAACAGCGATGACGGAGTCACAATCAACGCCCGCTGCAGCATCAGGCATCCGCAGCAGGATTGCCCGCCTTACCGCGCTCGGCCGCGAAAGCTATAGAAACAATCCGCATCATGCCATCGAACTTGCCGGCGAAGCCCTGGAGCTGGCACGTCGGATCGGCGACGACAGGGCGACCGCTCATGCGGAATCGGTGCTCGGCGCCTGCTATCTGATGCTCGCCGACTACCCGGCCGCCCTTACCCACAGCTCGGCCGCCTATAAGCTTTTCAATCGGCTGGATGAGGATGGGGAGGAGCTTGCCCAGCTTCTCCTGAACATAGGCTACGCCTACATGCGCCAGGGGAAGTACGAGAAAGCGCTCGATTCCTTCCGCAAAAGTCTGGAAACTCCCGATGCCGAGAATGACCGCGTTCGCCGGGCAAAGACCCTCTCCGACATCGGCGATGTCTACACGGAGATGGGGAACTACATCTCCGCGCTGGACTACCTGCATCAGAGCCTGCAGATCCGCCAGGAACTGGAGACCAGCGGCGGGCTCGGCTCGCTCCAGAACAGCATCGCCAATCTCTATTTCAACATCGGCGAGGTGGACAGGGCGCATGAGTTCTATCTGAAGGGACTGCAATCATTCCACGATGCGCATGATGCGGCGATGGAGGCGGTGGTGCTCGGCAATCTGGGACTGGTCTTCCGCGTACGTGGCGACTATGCCTCGGCGATCGACTATCAGGAGCAATCGCTCGCCATCTACAGGTCGATCGGCAACCGCGAGGGAGAGACCCGGGTGTTCGTGAACCTCGGGGATATCTATGAGCAGATGGGGGAGCTGGACAGGGCGCTGGAATATCTGGGGCAGGCATCGGCCCTTGCGGAGACCATCGGCGACCGGCGCGCGCACGCCGCCGCGATGGGGACCTATGGATCGATCTACCTGCAGCAGGGAAGGGTGGAGGAATGCATCGCGATACTGAAGAAGGCGCTGGAGGTGGCGGCGAGCACGGGCAACCGGCAGATCCTGTACGAGATCCACCAGATACTCTCCGAGGCCTATGAACAATCCAACCTCGCCGCCGAGGCGCTGCAGCACTACAAGATATTCACGCAGATCAGGGATGAGATCCACGGGCAGGCAACGCAGCGGACCATCGACGAGATGCAGCGGCGCGTGGAGATCGAGCGGGCGGAGAAGGAACGGGAAATCTACCGGCTGAAGACGATGCAGCTCGAAATGGAGGTGCAGCACAAGACACGGGAGCTTAACGCCTCGGCGCTTCACATCATCCAGAAGAACGAACTGCTCCTGAAGCTCGCGCAGAGAATCATGCAGGTGCAGAAGTCATCGGAGGAGCCGACACGGCAGGAACTGTTGCGCGACCTGCGCCGGGAAATCGATATGTACATGGGAACTGCCGAGGACTGGGATGCGCTGGAACATCAGTTCAACCAGATTCACCAGGACTTCATCCGCAATCTCTCGCTCCGCTACCCGAGCCTGAGCCCCGCCGAACTGAGGGTCTGCTCGCTCGTCAAGATGAATCTCTCCACCAAGGAAATCGCCCGCCTGCTCTGTATATCGAACCGCAGCGCGGAGAATCATCGCTACCATATCCGCCAGAAGCTGAATCTTTCGGCGGATGTGAACCTTGCGACGTTCTTTGCCTCGCTTTAAAGCGTCCAATCGACGGCGCTCTTCACGCGCCGACCGCGGCCGGCACATTCAACTACCGGTCCCGCACCCGCCGTGAACGTTCATCACGTATCGATGCGTACTATATGAGTACGACAACGGCCGCCGCGCCGCGGTATACTTGCAGTGCGGGGACGAGCGGCGTCCGGCACCTGCTGGCCCGGGCACCGGCCAAAGCTCATATCCGCCTACAGGACTATCGACGCGTACAGGCTGTTTGGATGGGAAGCGGGGCAGCCACGGACAACGTGAACTGCATATATGCTGCCGCGCCGATCATCCCGGCCGTCGGTTCGGTCGCTCTTTCGGTGCGGGCGAATCTTTGACCGGTGGTAGCCCGCACAGTCCTGCGGCCTGGCCCGCCTGCGCTCCATCGGCATTCGGATTCCGGATGGGGCGTATGCGGGCCATCGCCGTCCGCTTCATATACTGCAACCCAGAGACTATTTCGGGCCAAGCCATTTCGCGCGCGCGCGGCGCTGCTGCGCGGTCGGCTTCTCCATCGGTTCGATTCTGTACGGGCGGGTATCCCGTTCCTCGGTCCGCAGCTCCAGCGTCAGCAGCCGCGAGCCGCGGAAGAATGTGATCTGCAGCCGTTCGCCCGGGCGCTTCATCTCCAGTACCGGCTCCCAGTGCCTTCCGTTCACACGTTCGCCATCGACGGCAAGGATGTGATCTCCCACGCTGATACCGGCATCCTCGGCGGGCGATCCGGGAAGCACATTGGCTACCACCACGAATTCCGCGGCCGCGCGCTCCCGAGATTCGGGAACGATGATGCCGGTATAGATCTGCGGTCGATCCCCCTGTTCCTTTTCCCCATCCGCCCCCTTCTTTTTCGCGCTCCTCCTCGGCCGGCGACTCAGTTCCACCCCGACATAGGCCAGCGCCTCCGTATACTCAAGTTCATCGGTCCCGGCTATCAGACGCTCCAGAAAGTTCCGCGCATCTGCGCCGGCCACGCTCTCCACGGCGTCGTAGACATCCTGCTCGGTATAGCCCGATCCGCGAAGGAAGTAGCCGCCGATATCGGCATCAGCGTAGCTTGTGGCGAAGAGATGACGGATGACGTCGTCCAGGGAGCAGCGTGCGCCCGTCCGGCGGCGAATCTCCAGGTCGAGCAGCAGCGCCACCACGGCCCCCTTGTGGTAGTAGTTCACATAGGTGTTCCGGAAGTTGCCCGTGATCGCGACCGGATTGCGCGCGCCGACGGCATGCCATGTGTCGAAGCTCGACTCCCGCAGATTGCGATGGAATCGCCCGGGCGACCGGTCCACATTATTTATCTCCTCGGCCAGCTCCCTGAACACCTGCCGGTCATCCCATATGCCCGCACGGCGCACCATCAGATGCCCATAGTATTGCGTGAATCCTTCGGCAAACCAGAGCAGGGTCGTATGATGTTCCTTCGTGTAGTCGAACGGGCCCAGCTCGGCGGGGCGCAGTCTCTTCACATTCCAGATATGGAAGAATTCATGCGAGGTCAGATCCAGCACATCGTTGTAGAAATCATCGTTGGTGATATAGCCGTTCAGCACCAGCCGGGTGGATTCGAGATGCTCCATGCCGTCGCCTGATGGAGCAAAGGGATCGATATTGACAAGGAAATAGTAGTCGCTGAACTCCGGTCGGCCGAACGCCGACGTCTGAGCCTTCACGATCTTCTCGACATCCGCTGCATATGCAGCCAGTCTCCCGCGCATTTCGCGGCTCCGGCGGCTCCCTTCAGCCCTGGCTATGTCGATGATGATATGATACCGGACGCCATCATGCACGAACCTGTGAGCCTCCGGCATGCCGATCTCGATGGGCGAGTCGATCAGCACATCATAGTTGGCGGCCTGGAGAACCGGACGGCCGCGGCGCCGGCGCTGTTTCAGCGACGTATACGACTTCCATCCCTTCGGCGCCCGGATCTCCAGTTCTATCGGCTCATCCTTCCGCCCGACGACATAGCAGAAAACCGACGAGCCGTTGATCGATGCATGGCGATCATCGAGCTGCGAGAACGTGCCGCTGAGGGTATTGGCGAACATCCTGTAGGCTACCCGGATCTCCTGCTCCTCCACGCAGGCAATGCGCCATGTTCCCTTGGCGATCTTCTCCACACGAAGCAGATTCCCATCCCCGCCACAGGCCCGCAATTCCTGCACGTTCCGCGCAAAATCGTAGATGAAATACCGTCCCGGCGACCATGCCGGAAACTCTATATCGATATGGCCGGCACCGTGCGTGGCGCATCGAAGCTCGATGTCGAAAAGATGGGCGGTCGGGCGGTCGATCGTCAGCAGATATTCCAGCATGCAGAGATCCGATGGCTGTTTGACAGGGAGTTGAAAAGCGGGACAACCGTAGAAAATACGCAAGAATCATCGTAAAAGCGCCTGATGCCGCAATGCACGGACGCAATGGGGACGCCGGCCGGAAACCAGCCCTTCTCCGGGATACCGTTAGATGTGGCTGGAATGCCTCCTTTTTTCGTCCTCTGCCTGTATTTACCTGTTCCGGCAGGAACTATAAGGTGATCATTTGAATACCATCCGCGATTTTACGATCTTGGCGCCGTACAGGCACTTTTCCACGAAGCATCCGAGACGGCGGCGATCCGCGCACTTCAGCCGGCACGCGCCTCGCCATCATTCCAGGATATTTTATGAGCCGCCGCGGAACACATCTGGACACCGGCAACCGATTCACGACGCGCAGCTCCGAGCGATTCGATGATGGCTGGGAGAGTTTCACCGAGGAACCGGGCACCCGCACGGAATTCATTGCCGATATGTCGCGCACGGCATTCGCCACAAACGATAGCCCCGACATCCCCTTTACCCATTCGATCAATCCCTATCGCGGCTGCGAACACGGCTGCGCCTACTGCTATGCACGCCCGACGCATGAGTACCTCGGCTTCAACGCAGGGATCGACTTCGAGACGAAGATCATGGTGAAACACGATGCGGCCCGGCTTGCGCGCGCGGAGATGATGAAACGTAGCTGGAAGCCGACGATGGTGTCGCTGAGCGGAGTCACCGACCCATATCAGCCGGCGGAACGGCGGTTCGGTATCACGCGCGGGATTCTGGAGACGATGCTCGATTTCCGCAATCCCGTGGGCATCGTCACCAAGAATGCACTGGTGCTGCGCGATCTGGATCTGCTGAAGGAGCTGGCCGCGTTCCAGTGCGTGGCGGTCTTTGTTTCCATCACCACGCTCGACCGCGATCTCGCCCGCAGGATGGAACCGCGCACTGCCACACCGGAACGGCGGCTGGAAACCGTGCAGCGGCTTTCCGAAGCGGGGGTACCCGTAGGAGTGATGATGGCGCCGCTGATTCCGGGATTGAACGACGATGAGATCCCCGCACTGCTGAAGGCCGTGGCCGAAGCGGGCGCCAGCCATGCCTACCACGTCATGCTTCGCCTGCCGCTGGCGGTCAGGTCGGTGTTTACGGACTGGCTGGACCGTGAGGAACCGGGGTGCGCCGCGAAGGTACGCCACAGGCTGGAGGAAATGCGTGGAGGACGTGTGAATCTGGCGGAATTCGGCGCTAGAATGGGAGGGAAGGGGGCACGAGCCGACTTCATCAAGGACTTTTTCCGGCTGCATGCCCGGCGCTATGGGCTCAACCACGAACGGCTGAACATCTCCACCGAACATTTCCGGCGTCCGGGAGCAGCGGGGCAGATGACTCTGTTCTGAGCGTAGGGGCAGGAGTCGCAGATGGCCATGAATCAAACGGGGCGGCCCGCTTTCGCGAACCGCCCCGTTCTTTATACATCGACTTGAAATCTACCGCGTGATCGTCAACGTCCGGCTCAGCGTCCGGCCATGTGCACTCAATCGGTAGTAGTACGTTCCACTCGCCAGATCGCGAACGTCCACTCGTACCGTCTGCTCGCCTGCTGATCGAGCTCCGCTCGCCAGTACACGAACCAGACGACCTGAGACGTCGTACAGCCCCAACTCCACATCCGCTCCCTTCACCAGGCTGTAGCTGATCTCGACGATGTCCCGCGCCGGGTTCGGCACGCTCTGGTACAGCGTCACACCCGCTACGCTTGTCGCCGTCTCCACACCGCTCACGCTCAACCCGTCCTCCGGATGCTCCAGTCCGTTCCGCACCGCGTCGCGATCGCTCACGCCACGGCCCGGTATCGACGGATCGTCGTCATCCGGATTCTTCGTCTTGAACGCCGTTCCGCTCAGCAGCACCTGGCCCGGTGCGTTCGTCGCGTTCCCGTTGATCACCAGCGTCGCCGTCGGCGTACCCTGTGCACCCGGCACGAATGTCACCTCCACGCGCTCGCTGTAGCCCGGCTCGATGTCACGCTGCGGCAGCGTGCCGACCTGGAAGTTCGCCATGTCGGCGCCGGTCACCTCGATCTGTCCGACGCGCATCGGCATCGTCCCGGTGTTCGTAATCGTCACCATCTGGCGCTGGAACCTGCCGACCGTCGTGCCAGGGAAGTTGATCGCCGCCGGCGTGACTTCCATCGTCCGCGTTCCGGCGACGCCCTTGAGCTCCGCCATCACCTCGAATCCGGTCGATGTCGTCAGTTTCAGCGATGCCATGCGGTCGCCCGCCGCACCCGTCGGCATAAACGTGATGCCAAGAGTCAGCTCACCCGGCTTCAGCACAAACGGCAGCGCGGGCCACGGATTCGAGGCATCCTCTGTGAATTCGGACGCATTGTCCCCCACGACTTCGATCGCGGTGATCGTCTGCGGCACGCTGAGCGTGTTCATCACGCGCACCACATCGTGCCGTGCCTGCGACGGAGCATCCGTCAGCACCTGGCCGAAGTCGATGCCCTGAACATACATGTCTGTGCCGCCGCTGCCATACAGGTCAAGGTAGTAGACACCGCGCTCGGTGACGCCGTCGATGTGCACGGTGGAGTCGTTGGTCGCCAGCCGGAGGCTTGCGCGACGCGAGCCCGCCTGCAGCGGCGTAAAGCGCAGCACCACCTCCTGGCTTGTTCCCGGAGCGATCAGCAGATTCTGATTCGCATCGACCGGCGCATTCGGCTTGCTGACGATGGAGAATTCATCGACGTCGCCAGCCGTGATCTGCATCTTCGGCAGCGAGACCTGGAGCGTACAAGCACCAGGGTTGGTGATCATCAGAGTGGCCTCGGAGCTTTCGCCGAGGCGGGCGCCCGGGAAGATCACCGCCTTCGGCAGACCACCGTTCATGTTGTCGGAGAGACGGCTGCCGGCGCCGCGGCCGAAGACCTCGAACGCCACGATACCTTCATGAACGGCCCCCGCCGTATCCGGAGCAGCGGTATTCTCGCTGTTGGTGAAGAGGTAGCCGCGGGCATAGCGCTTGCCTGGCGCCGTGCCGGTGAAGGTGATTTCCAGCGTCTGCGTCTGCCCCTCCGCCAGAGTGATCGGGAACTGAGCAGGCGCATTGTTGACCATGACCACATAATCCTTCGCCGGGATCAGGTTCCCCTGGGCATCACGACGGAAGGCGAACTTCGGGATACCCTGCTGGATAGCCGTGTCGGTCTCATAGAATTCGGCGCCATCGATCGTGAAGTTGCCGTAGCCGGTGTTCACCATCTGCACCTCAAGCCTGTTCACCTCATTACCGACACAGACATAGGTGTTCGTGAAGAGCGCCGAGCTGGTATCAAGCAAACGGTTGCCAAGGCGGAACTCACCCCCCGGTGCCGCCGAGATCGCCGCAAGCGGGAACGTCCGGGTCTCAGGACCGGCCTGCACCTGGAGCGTGGCGTTCTGAACGCCGAAGCCGAGCGCCTCAAAGGTGATCGTCGGCGTCGTGGATGCTCCCGGCGCAAGCGGGCCGCCCGGGGAGATGGTATACTGACCGAAGCCACCGGTGATCGTGTACGTGATCGGCACATCCGTCAGGCTCACGTTCGTCAGCGTGAACGGCGTGTAGCTGTCGGTGTTATGGCGATCGACGCGCTTGCCTTCGAGAAGTACATCACCCGACAGCATCTTTTCCGTTCCACCCTGCGGAATGATGCCGATGTAGTTGACGTAGGGAGCATATGCGGCAAGCTTGAATGTCTTGGTCAGGCCAAGGCCGGTGACGGTGAGGGTTGCCTGGCGCAGACCGGCATCGGTCGGCTTGAAGGTGATTTCCGGAATATGTACCTCGCCGCCAAGTGCAAGCGTCCGGGTGACCGTCTGCGTACCCGGCGTATCGAAGAAGTAATCAGCGGCGGCCGGGCCGGTAATCGTGAGGGTATACGGCGCGGTACAGACCGGCGAGGCCATGCGGATATCAAAGGGACGATAGATCGCCTGATCTCCGATCTGCACCTGGAATCCCTCGAAGAAGGTGTCGCCATCTTCAACGGTAGCGGTGCCGCCATTGTTCTCGCCGATGCGGCCGTTGAGCATCGCGGCGCACTCGCCGAAGACGATCAACTGATTCTTCGCGATCTTCGTGCTGCTGATGTCGATGCTGTTATTGACGCTCGAACGACTTTCCGTCGGCGTCCCCCCGGGGAAGCTGACGCTGATGAACTGCGAGGAACTGGCCGCGATACCGACCGTAGCGTATGTGGTGTAACAGGAATTGCTGAAGTTACACACATCGCAGTTGTTCATCTCACCGTACCAGAACTCGATCTTGTTGGTTCCTTCGTACAGACGAACCTGGAACGTAGCCGGATTCTGCCCATACATATACCGTGTGAGCTGGAACTGACGATATTCAACAACAAGAATGCGATTCGGCGCGACGCCCTTTACAACCCAGTGGAAAAGAGGCGCTGTACAGCCCTGGCTGCCGCCGCTGATGCGCATGTCGTACCAGAACGGAGCCAGCAGCGGATAGCGCGGGGCTGACGTAAGGTTGTTGGTCCAGTCCGATCCCGGTGATGTAGATCCGGGATAGAGCACGCCGTTGGCGCTGCCAACGAAGCTGTTGTAGGTTACTCCGTTGAATTTGAACGGGAAGGGACAACTAAAGCCCCAGAAGCCGTCATCGGTGGAAATGCCGACCGATCCCTGGTAGAGGGTGGACGAACCATCCATCGAAATTGGATCGCCTGTACTGTAGGCGAAATAATAATTGTTCAACTGACCCCACGCCGTCGTCACCGGAACGAGCAGTAGCGTGAGGAAAGTGAGCCATAGGGTGTACGTTCGTCTCATAGGAAGAACTCCAGTGATAGGACTTGATGGCCCATATTGTATATGGGTGACAGTTGCATCATAGACTACTATCGTACGGCCGCGGGGTGCTGTCTCCGGATACTATAACGGGTATCGCTGGCCGGGCATCACAGCGTTACAATTTTTTCCCTGGCGGGAAACTGGATATGTGCAGGAATAGCGGTGCGCTACGTGCTAGAATTATGTTATAACACGCAGCATTAGTGCAGAATTGCCCCTCCTGCCAAAGTAATCTTCTAATAGTGATCGATTGAAACAAAGTTTTAGCGTTGCTCTTCCAAACTTTTTTTAGCCAAGCTGCTCCAGACGCCTCTATCATCTATCAAATGCGTGATGTTGCTACCACGCACGGTATCCTCATCCAGCGCATGCAACTATGACACCTGCCACAACTGATTGTCGCAATTCTCCGTAGAAACAGCATAATCGCATGCATACGTCAGCCGGCGGTAGAGATGCCATGCGACGAATCGCTGGCATCCTGGCAGGATGCAGGCCGGTTGCGGTCGGCGCGGATTACAGGTATGTCCTGCCCCGGCCATCAGTCTCGCTACGATTATCAGCCGTAGTAACAGGGGGGGTGGCTTTTATCGCAACATCGGCGTAGCAGAACGGGGCGGCTCGCCCGTGCGAACCGCCCTGTCCTCATCGTTGATTTTCGGCCCGAGCGCTCCTAGCGAGCGATCGTAAAGGTCCGGCTCAGCGTCCGGCCATGTGCGCTCAATCGGTAGTAGTACGTTCCACTCGCCAGATCGCGAACATCCACTCGTACCGTCTGCTCGCCTGCTGATCGAGCTCCGCTCGCCAGTACACGAACCAGACGACCTGAGACGTCGTACAGCCCCAACTCCACATCCGCTCCCTTCACCAGGCTGTAGCTGATCTCGACGATGTCCCGCGCCGGGTTCGGCACGCTCTGGTACAGCGTCACACCCGCTACGCTTGTCGCCGTCTCCACACCGCTCACGCTCAACCCGTCCTCCGGATGCTCCAGTCCGTTCCGCACCGCGTCGCGATCGCTCACGCCACGGCCCGGTATCGACGGATCGTCGTCATCCGGATTCTTCGTCTTGAACGCCGTTCCGCTCAGCAGCACCTGGCCCGGTGCGTTCGTCGCGTTCCCATTGATCTCCAGCGTCGCCGTCGGCGTCGCCGCCGCAACCGGCACGAACGTCACCTCCACGTGCTCGCTCTGTCCCGGCTCGATGTCACGCTGCGGCAGCGTGCCGACCTGGAAGTTCGCCATGTCGGCACCGGTCACCTCGATCTGTCCGACGCGCATCGGCATCGTCCCGGTGTTCGTGATCGTCACCATCCGCCGCTGATACCTGCCGACCGTCGTGCCAGGGAAGTTGATCGCCGCCGGCGTGACTTCCATCGTCCGCGTTCCGGCGACGCCGCTCAGATCGGCCAGCACTTCGAGTCCGGTGGTGGTCGTGAGCTTCAACTGTGCGCTGCGCGCTCCGGCATCGCCGGTCGGCGCGAAGGTGACGCCAAGCGTCAGCTCCTCACCCGGCTTCAGCACGAAGGGACGTGCCGGCCACGGCGTGGTGGCATCCTCCATGAACTGCGCCGCATCCGTGCCCTCGATCGTGATGGCGTTGACCGTCTGCGGCACGTTCAGCGTGTTGACCACGCGCACCACATCGTGCCGTGCCTCCGACGCAGCATCCGTCAGCACCTGACCGAAGTCGATGCCCTGGATGTACAGATCGGTGCCGCCGCTGCCGTAGAGATCGACATAGTAGACACCGCGCTCGGTGACGCCGTCGATGTGCACGGTGGAGTCGTTGGTCGCCAGCCGGAGGCTTGCGCGACGTGAGCCCGCCTGCAGCGGCGTGAAGCGCAGCACCACCTGGTCGGTCTCGCCCGGAGCAAGCAGAAGATCCTTCGTGGTCGGATCGACGCGCTTGTTCGGGAGGCTGACGATGGAGAACTCGTCAACATCGCCGGCGGTGATCTGCATCTTCGGCAGCGAGACGCGAAGGGTGCAGGCGCCAGGATTGGCGATCGTCAGAGTGGCCTCGGAGCTTTCGCCGAGGCGAGCACCCGGGAACAGGACGGCCTTCGGCAGACCACCGGTGGTGTTGTCGGAGAGACGGCTGCCGGAGCCGCGGCCGTAGACCTCGAAGGCGACGATGCCCTCCTGGACGACGCCGGCGGTGTCCGGAGCAGCGGTGTTCTCGCTGTTGGTGAAGAGATAGCCGCGAGCGTAGCGCTTGCCGGGCGCGGTTCCGGTGAAGGTGATGTAGAGCGTCTGGCTCTGACCTTCGGCGAGGGTGATCGGGAAGATATTCCCGACCTGGGCTCCATTCGGATCGAGGCTGACGACGTAGTCATGGGCAGGGATGAGATTACCCTGAGCGTCGCGATGGAAGGCGTAGCGGGGAATGCCCTGCCGGATGAGGGTATCGGTCTCGTAGAACTCGGCACCGTAGATGGAGAAGTTTCCGTAGCCGGTATTGACCATCTCGACCTGGAGAGCATTGACCTCGTTACCGACACAGACGTAGGTGTTGGTGAAGAGAGTCGAGCTGGTGTCGAGGAGCCTGCTGCCGAGGCGGAACTCACCACCGGGAGCGGCGGAGATGGCAGCGAGGGTGAAGGTACGGGACTCGGGACCGGCCTGCACCTGGAGGGTGGCGTTCTGGACGCCGAAGCCGAGGGCGTTGAAAGTAATCGTCGGCGTCGTCGATTCACCCGGCGCAAGAGGTCCACCCGGGGAGATCGAGTACTGACCGAAGCCACCGGTGATGGTGTAGGTGACATCGACGCTGCCGAGGCTGACATTGGTAAGGGTGAACGGCATGTAGCTATCGGTGTTGTGCCGATCGACGCGCTTGCCTTCGAGGAGGACATCACCGGACTTCATCGTCGCGGTGCCGCCCTCGGGGATGATGCCGGTGTAGGTGACGTACGGCGAGTAGGCCGCAAGCCGGAATGTCTTCGACAGACCGAGGCCGGTGACGGTGAGGGTTGCCTCACGCAGGCCGGTGCCGGTCGGCTCGAAGGTGATCTCCGGAACATGCACCTCGCCGCCCAGGTTCAGCGTATTGGTGATCGTCTGGGTACCTGGCGTGCCGAAGTAGTAGTCGGCGGCGGCCGGACCGCTGATCTCCAGCGTGTAAGGCGCCGTACAGACCGGGGAGACCATGCGGACGTCGAATGGACGGTAGATCTCCGAGTTCCCCAACTGCACCTCGAAGCCATCGAAGAAGGTATCGCCATCCTCAACGGTAGCGGTGCCGCCGTTGTTCTCGCCGATGCGACCGTTGAGAACGGTGACGCACTCGCCGAAGACGATCAGTTGGTTCTTCTCGATCTTGGTGCTGAAGAGGTCGATGTAGTCCTCGGGATTGCTGCGATCCTCGGTCGGGCCATCCCCCGAGAAACGTACGCTGATGAACTCCGAGGGGCTGGCGGCGATACCAACGGAGGCGTTGGTCGAATAGCAGCCGTTGTCGAAACAGACGTCGCAGTTCTCCATCTCGCCGTACCAGAACTCGATCCTGTTGTCAGCTTCGTACAGACGCACCTGGAAGGTCGCCGGGTCCTGCCCGTACATATACTCCGTAAGGCGCATCTGGTGGAACTCGATGGTCATGACGCGGTTCGGCGCCACGCCCTTCACGACGTATATCAGCGAAGGAAGGGTACAGCCAAGGCTGCCGCCGCCGATACGCATGTTATCCCAGAACGGCGCGATGAAGGGATAGCGCGGAGCCCCCATGAATCTGTTGTCGTAATCGTACCAGTCCGGTCTGACGTTACCCGGGTAGATGACGCCATTGGAGCTGACAACCAGATCGTTATAGGTTTCGCCGTTGAACCTGAACGAAAACGGTATGTGAATCGGCCAGTACTCATCCAGGACATAGTTGCCCGGGGATGATTCGAAGATGGGCGTAGCGCCCGCCATGTCGGTAGGATCGCCCGTGCTGTGGGCGAAATAATAGCTGTTCAACTGACTCCACGCGGCTGTACCCGGAACGAACAGCAGCGTGAGGAGAGTGAGCCATAGGGTGTACGTTCGTCTCATAGGATGATCACTCCAGTGATAAGACTTCGATGGCCCATATGTATATGGGTGACGGTTAGAGGGGGAGCCTGGCGGCACGATCGCAGGCCGTGTTCCCGGTAACACAGTGAGGGTAATCCGATCGATACCGTCAGCACCAAGGGTTCAATCTTACTGAAAAGAATTGATATAAACGAGGAGAAAAGCAGTATTCGGTTCAGTGTTACAACAACGTCATTTTTCTGCAACCAGTGTCGTTTCCACAGGATCTGCCCTGCTGCGTTCCACTGTCCGGAAAGATCTGCTGCCGCATATTTTTTCTCGGGTGCCGTCGCCGATCGCATATCCGAGCTCATCCGCAGAACCGGCAGCCTGAACCGCCCCGATCCCATGCGTTCGCACGGTGCCCGTGAATAAGTACCGGGCTTATCCGATCCTGCATCCGGTATGACGGGCATCAGGAGTGCAAACATTCAAATTGTCCTGTTCCATATCCCCGGCGCGGCTATCCCCGCCGCAGCCATTTCTCCTTTTCGCGCATCGTGCCAGCGGATTGCAAACCTGATGGCAGGCGAGGTGACGGGGATGGCAATACGCATGCCGGCGATCCCCATGAAGCAGCCAAATCTACTCCTGCATCTGCTCGCCGCACCCGGGTACCTGTCGTCGGCAGTATCATTCTTCAACGATCAGGAATCGTGCCGCACTTATCAGTTCCGGGGCCGCATCAGCAAAAGAGAAGAGAGCCGGGGCTGCGCATCCGGGCCGCCGGCGGATGGCATCGAGGGAAAATAGCGCCGTTCCTTCCACGTCGGCGTTACTATGCCGCGTGAATTCCGCCTGTCGTGTTCACGAGCTACAGAGTATATTTCATCGCCGATGATTCTTCCGGCGCCGTTGTCTACAAGAGCTATACATGATACCGTGATGGCATTGAGAGCGATATGCGTGATGTTGCTGATGATCGCGACCGCGGCCGGACTGCGGGCGCAGGAACCCGTGCCCGGCGACATTCCGTCCGGAACCGGCGCCGGAAGCGGGTCGGGAAGCGCATTCGTGATCGCCCGCCTGAAATATTCGGGAGGTGGCGACTGGTACAACGACCCGACATCGGACATCAACATGCTGGAGTACCTGCGGAAGCAGACCGGCATGAACGTTCGCCCTACATTCGAATACGTTGACCTTTCGACCGACAACATCTTCAATTACCCTCTGTTGTTTCTCACGGGCCACGGCAACGTCAGCTTCACCGACAGCGAGGTGAAACGGCTTCGCGCCTACCTCGACCGCGGCGGGTTCCTCTATATCGATGACGATTACGGTCTGGACACCGCCATCCGGCGCGAGATGCGCAAGGTATTCTCCGGCCAGGAGTTCAGGGAGATTCCCTTTTCGCATCCCATCTATCACAGCTTCTTCCAGTTCCCCGCGGGGCTCCCGAAGATCCACGAGCACGATAAGAAGCCTCCGCAGGGGTTCGGGCTGTTCACCGACAGAGACCGCCTCTGCGTCTTCTACACGTTCGAAACCAATCCCAGTGATGGCTGGGCCGATCCCGACGTGCACAACGATCCCCCCGAACGACGCGAGGCGGCATTCAGGATCGGCACGAACATCATTGTCTATGCGCTGACAAACTGACCGGCCCGCGTACGGTCCCGCGTACAGGAGCGGGCGTGCTCTCCGGGCCGGATCATGGCGGAACTGCCGCCGTTGAACGCCCGGTTTCATCTCTCCGTTATTCTCCACCTTCTTTCTAACACCCAACGTGTTTTTTTAAGTACATTGGCGCCGTGGGTTCCCCGGCCATGAGTGTACGGAACATCACCTCCCGACACCTCGGATCGAAGAGTACGCTGATCGATCTCCGCGAGTCCCCAGGTTCATGATCGGCACATCTTCAGGGAATCAGCGCAGAGATATCCGCCACGGCGACAGCGGGCCGCATCGTGATGAAATTCCCGCGGCTCGTTCATGCCGCATCGCCGTGCAGGGCACCGATACCACAAATTTCCATGCAGCCATGAAGAGGATTCGAACGATACCGCTGCTTCCCGTTCTGCTCGCGTTGTTCACCATGCAACTGTGCGGGCAGGTTCCCCGCCAGATCAGCTATCAGGGTGTGCTGACAGATGCGTCCGGAACGCCGATCCCTGATGGCAACCACACCCTCACCGTCAAACTCTACGATCCCTCCGGCGCCGAGCTCCACGCTGAAACGCATACCGTCCCGGTGGTTCGTGGAACGTTCAATCTCATCATCGGCTCGGTGACGCCGCTCCCTCCCTCGTTGACGTTCGACCAGCAGTACCGGCTCGGCATCGCCGTGGATAATGGCGGCGAGCTTTCGCCGCGTGTCCCCTTCACCGCTGCGCCATACGCGCTGCGGGCTGCCACGGCTTCTTCGCTGGCGCTCCCCTTCAGCGACACGGCCGATGGCAGCCGGACGGCACTTTCCATCACCGCGAGCGGAACCGCGGGCGCGGGCTTCTTCAGGAGCACATCCGCAACGCCGGCGGCGAGCGCCCTTGTCGGAGAAAGCAGCGCGAAGACACCGACCGCTCTGGTGGCCGGCATTGAGGGGAGAAGCGGCGTCGGCATCGGCGTCCTCGGCTCCGGGGGAACGGCCAGCACCGCTGTCTACGGACTGGTGACAACCACATCCACCACGGGCGAGTTCCTTGCCGGAACGGGCGTCAGCGGTTTCAGCAATGTTTCTAACGGAGTAGGAGGGGTTACACATAACGCAAGCGGCGCTGGAGTGTTCGGTTCGGCGATCGGCAACGGCATCGGGGTTCGGGGCACCAGCTCCGACGGCCGCGCGGGCTTCTTCGAACTGACGACGCCGAGCAATCCGAACACGGCGCTGGAGGGGATTACCAACGGCTCGGGCATCGGCGTGCGCGGCGCGAACACCGCCATGAATGGACTCGGGACGGGAGTGCTGGGCGAAGCATCCTCCTCGGCGGCCGGTGCCGGCGTGGAGTCGGGTGTCAGCGGCGTACTTGGACGGGTGGCGTCCAGTGCGCCCGGGAAATTCTCGGCGGGCGTGCGGGGCCTCAACAATGGCACGACGGCCAGCGGTGCGGGAGTGCTCGGTTTTCAGGCGGGATCGGGGCACGGAGTCTACGGCGAAACGCCGGAGGGAACGGGCGTCTACGGCGTTGGCACCAGCACATCCGCTTCCGCTGTCGGCGTACGCGGAGAGACATTCTCTCCGGAAGGGGCAGCTGTCGAGGCGCGGTACGGGGGGAAGGGGACGGGCACGGCACTGGTGATCGACAATGGCGCCATCAAAGTGACCGGTCCCACACGCGCCGCATTCGTGCACATCGCCACCCCCGCGACGAAGCGCAGTCCCAACGGCACCGACATCGACCATCCACTCTGCAACGACGATCCCAACGCGATACTGCTGGTGACGCTGCGGGTGCATCCCCCCGGCGGCATCTACAACAACAGCTCCATCGGCGTCTCCTACAACACCGTCAGAAGCAGATGGGAGATCGTCAACCAGAACAACACGCCGATTCCCGATAACACGCAGTTCAATGTGCTGGTGATCAAGCAGTAGCTTCCATCTGATTCAACCAGAAAGTCGTGAACATGTTCCTAGATGGTTATCACTTCACTCCGCTGTGGCCGTAGAAACACCATCGTGCATATGCGAGGGGGGGGGAGCACCCTGTCTTCCTTTCATCTGACACATTCCTCCGGGTGCCATTAACGAACAGGGGATACCCATCGAGGGATATCCCCTGGCGAATATGATGACACGGGCGACGCCGGTCGCTATTCCACTGTCACGGACTTGGCAAGATTTCTCGGCTGGTCCACATCGCATCCGCGCTCGACAGCGATGTAGTAACTGAGAAGCTGCAGCGGAATGACGCTCAGAATCGGCGTCAGGAAGGGGAGCGTCTCGGGAACGTAGATCACCTGCTCGGCCAGCGATTCGATACGGGTATCTCCTTCGGTGGCGATGGCGATCACGCGCCCGCGCCGGGCCCGCACCTCCTGAATGTTGCTGATGATCTTCTCGTACGTATCTCCATCGGGAGCGATGAAGAGCACCGGCATGTTCTCATCGATAAGCGCAATCGGACCATGCTTCATCTCCGCGGCGGGATAGCCCTCCGCATGGATGTAGCTGATCTCCTTCAGCTTCAATGCACCTTCCAGCGCCACCGGGAAATTGTATCCCCGCCCCAGGTAAAGAAAATTGCGTGCTCCGGCGAACTCCGACGCTATCTTCCGAACCTGCTCGAAGCGGGAGAGGGCATACTCCACCTTGTCCGGCAGTTCCATCAATGCCTTGATGATCTGGGTCCCCTCCGAGGCTCCCATCCGGCGCATGCGGGCCAGCTTCACCGTCATGAGCGCCAGCACCGTCAACTGCGAGGTAAATGCCTTGGTGGAGGCAACACCGATTTCCGGTCCGGCATGGGAGTAGACGCCGGCGTCGGTCTCACGCGCGATGGTGGAACCCACGACGTTGACGATACCGATGGTGGTTGCGCCACGCCGTTTCGCCTCACGGAGCGCTGCCAGTGTGTCGGCAGTCTCGCCCGACTGCGATATGGCGATCACGACGTCATCACGATCGATGATCGGGTCGCGGTAACGGAACTCGCTGGCATATTCGACCTCTGTCGGAATGCCGGCCAGTTGCTCCAGCATGTACTCACCGACGAGCCCGGCATGCCATGAGGTTCCGCACCCCACGATAATGATCCGCCGGGCGTCGCGCAGCTTCTCGATCACATTGCGCAGGCCGCCGAGGCGAACCGTGCTTTCATCGAGCTGCAGACGCCCGCGCATGGCGTTCCGGATGGTATCCTGCTGCTCGAAAATCTCCTTGAGCATGAAGTGCTCATATCCCCCCTTCTCCAGCTCCTCGATATCGAACGTGACCTCTTCCACCTCCTTGTTCACCGGCACATCGTCGATTGTCTTCGTAACATAGCGGTCGCGCTCCAACACCGCCATCTCACCATCAGTCAGGTAGACCACCTGGCGGGTGTACTGGACGATGGCCGATGCATCGGAGGCGAGGATGAATTCGTCGTCACCGATGCCGATGGCGAGGGGGGAGCCATTCCGTGCGGCGAAGATCCTGCCGGGCTCGATGGTGCTGACCATAGCGACGCCGTAGGTTCCCACCACCTGCTTCAGAGCCAGCCGGAACGCCGTCTCCAGATTTCCCAGCTTGTCGTAGAGCGCCCGGACGAGCTGCACCAGCACCTCGGTATCCGTGTCCGTCCCGAACGTATAACCATCCGATTCCAGCGTCCGCTTGATGGTCCCGTAATTTTCGATGATGCCGTTATGGATCAGCGCGATTTCCCCCTTCTCGTCGAGATGGGGATGAGCGTTGGTGTCATTCGGCGCACCATGCGTCGCCCAGCGCGTGTGCCCGATGCCGATACTTCCCCTGGGTAGACGCTGCTCCAGCATGGTTTCAAGTTCCGTCACCTTGCCGGCCTTCTTCATCACTGTCAGCCCGCCGTCGATGGTCGCCACACCGGCGGAGTCATAGCCACGATATTCAAGACGCTTCAGCCCATTCAGCAGGACGGGAAGAGCCTCCTGCGGGCCTATATAACCGACTATTCCACACATATCGGAACCTGGATTGAATGAGTTGGGATCGCCAAGATACACAATCGGCATAAGAGAAAAGAGAGGGAGGGATACCCCCCCCGCGGTGGAAGCGCTAAAGGATGAAACCGGATTCACCGTGCGGATTCCGCGCGTCGCGGGCGTGACGATCCTCCGTCGTACCGGTATAAACAAAGGCGCCCGGTGGAAGATTCCACCGGGCGCCCGATTCACTTACGGAAGGCTCGACGGCTGAATGCCGGTCCGCCGGTCCGTCATACGCAGGGTTACTACTTCGTCACGGTCAGCATCCGCGTCTCCTTGTAGTCGCCCGACACCAGCGTGTAGTAGTAGTTCCCGGATGCAAGGTTCGTTACGTCCAGCGTCAACTCGTACACGCCCGGCTGCTGGTACTCATCCACCAGCACCTGCACCAACCGGCCCTGCGCATCGTACAACTGTAACGTCGCCTGACCGTCCAGACCCAGCGCGTACCGGATCTTCGTCACCGGGTTGAAAGGGTTCGGCTTGTTCTGGTCCAGCGTGTAGTTCACCGACGTCAGCTCGATCATCCGCAGATCCAGCCCGCAGATCGGATCTATGGCGATCTCATCCTCCGATCCCTTCACCTCCACGCAGTTCCCGTCCGTCGTCACCTCCGCTCTCACCGCTCGCGACAGGCTGTCGCTGAACAGCACCGCGAACGGCACCCGCAACAACGCGTCGTTCCGCGATACCATGAACCCGCTCACGTGCAACACCAGCCGACCGTTCTTCAGGTCGCTCCTTCCCGCATCCATCGTCACCACCGCACCACCCGATGTCCCTGCGCCGACCGTGATCGACTGACGCCGCGGCGTCAGAAGCGTCGCGTCGTACTCCAGTACCACATCGTAGCTCGTCATCGTCATCCCTGTCGGCATGCCGTTGAACGTCTCATCCAGCCACAACTCCGCTACCACCTCCTTGCCCAGCTCGCCCAACTCTCCGTTGTTCTTCGTACCCTGCAGCACAAGTCGCGTGTTCCACGTCTCATCCAGACCCGTGCCGCTCACCTCCTGCAGCGACACACCGCCCGTCTGCGTGTTCACCGCATCGCTCGTCACCCGTAGGTTCGACCGCTGCGTTCCCTTCGTCGATGTGTACTCGATCCTCACCTCACGGCTCTCTCCGCTCGCGATCGTGTACGGCAGCGCCGCCAGATCGCTCGCGTCGATCCTGAACGGTCCTCCCTCCATCTCCAGTCCGCTCACCGTCAAGTTCGACTCGCCCGTGTTCGTGATCGTCACCGTGATCGTCCCGCTCTCTCCCACGCACAGCGGCGGCAGCAGCGTCGCCTGAAGATCGATCGCCGCATCCTCCGTCGTGCCGATACCTGTCCAGTGTGACGTCGTGTCCACGCCGTCGTTCGTCACCGCCGTCAGCTCCGCCAGACGGTTGCCCCCCGCACGGGCCTTGAAGAATCCGTCGATCTCGTAGCGCTCGCCCGCATGCAGAACGATCGGCGTCGCCAGGCTCGTCGTATAGCGATAGTCCTCGTTGGCGCCCGACGCATCGCTGCGGAAGCGCAGGCTCGTGATCGTCACCGAGTCGATCTCCTCCAGGTTCGGCACCCAGAACGCGATCCGATCGCTCGGACCCGACGCGCGATCGACGTTGTAGTTCACCTCCGGCGTCGTCTGATCCACCAGCATCGATCCGAAGTTGTAGTCGGTCGTGCGCAGCATCGGCGTCGTGCCGTAGCCGCGAAGCACCGAGCTGACCTCCTCATCCTGCGCCGGGTCCACCGTGTAGATGATCTTCGCCTCATGCTGGCCTGTGCGCCGCGGCATGAACGTCGCACGCACCTCGATCAAGCCATCCGGATCGATCGACTTGCCCACCAGATCGCCCGGGTTGTCCACCCGGAAGTCGTCCTTGTCCGCACCCACGATCTCATAGGAGATGATCCGAACCGATGCATTGCCACGGTTGTTCACCGTCACACGCCCATCGTCATACTCATACCCCATGCGCCGACGCTGCCAGTCATAGTCCGTCGCGTACAGCTCGCCCTCGATGCCTTCACCCACCAGCCACCCGTAATCATCTCCCTCGCCCACATCCATCGCATCGCTCGTGAAGAAGATCGTATCGCGATACACACCCACCGCCGGCGGCGTGAACGTGATCTGCAGGTTCCGCGTCTCCTGCGGCTCCAGCTGGAACGGCAGATCCAGCGCCGTCCCCGACTCGACGTCGAAGATCGTCACCGTGCTGTTCCAGTTCGGGCCTGCAGAGGACGTCACCGTCAGCGTGCTCCCTTCGATCGGCGACACGTTGCGCACCTCCATACCCCATGCCGTCGTCTTCACTCCCACCGGCTGCTTGCCGTAGTCGTGATCCGTCACACGGATCATCGGCTTGACCACCTGCGCACGAACCAGCGCCATGTACCGCAGACCGCACGCATCGCGGATGCCCACCGAGTCCTCGTACACCTGCAACGAACCTTCCTTCTTGATCGCTGCCGTGTACTCGATCTCCACCTCCACCGTCTCGGTCGCACTTCCCTTCGGACCCAGTACAACCTTGCCCGTCGGGCTCAGGATCACGAACCCTTCCGCGCCGCTCTTCAGCAGAACCTCCTCAAGCTCGCTCGGCTCGTCCGACTGGTTCGTGATCCGCACCTTCTTCGTCAGCTTGTCGCCCACGCGGATCTTCCCGTAATCCTGCGGCGACGGCTGCATCGTCACGTTCAGCGGGTTGTACACCACCGTATCCAGCGTCACGTTGCCCGCCATGTCGCTGATGATCACCACAGCCTTGGCCGACTTCGTGACATCCGTCACCTTCAGCGTGTACTTCGTTGCCTGGGTCACACCGGCCTCGAACGGCGTCACATACAGCTCGTAGTTGTCGGTGTTGACCGGATCGGGATCGAGCTCGATCGTCGCCAGGTTCGTGCGGATATCGCCATCCTCCGGGAGGTCGCTCGTCGTGACCTCGACGGTGCCGTTGCAGTCCTGGGTCTTGACGACGCTCGGAGCATCCTTGTCCGGCCTCGTCAGATCACCCGTGGCAACCGACACCGGATAGCCATACGAGTCGAAGCTGGAGAAACCGTAGAGATAGCCGCCAAACGGGCTCTTGCCACGCATGTTGTACGTGCCCGGTCTGAGTTCGACAATCACACCGAGATAGGTCTTGCCATCGACTTTCGTCGGGAATTCCCTCGGCACACCGGCGCCCGAAAGCTTCCAGAGCGGCTGCCATTCGTTCTTGCCGGCTTCGGTGATCTCGACATCATAGAAGCCGTCCTTGTCGCAGATGAAATTCAGGAAGTTCTGCGGGAAGTCGGCTGCGGGTGTACAGAACGTCAATGCGGTCTGATACTGTTCCACCGGCGTCAGCACCAGATAGAAGGGGTCGGACGGCACTCCGTCGTAGTACTGTGATGGGTTGTACTGCGAAACGTAGATCGGCTTGTTGGCGGTGAACTCCTGGAGTCCCTTGCCAAGCGCACGATATTCGAACCAGCCGAGGCCCTCCTCACCGCCCACCTGGGTCAGTGTGGCATACTCGGCACCATTAATATAGACCGTGGTGTTCGGTTCCTTCGCGAAGACGCGATAGAAATCGCCCTTCAGTCGGGTCGCAAACGGAACACCATGACAAATCTTACCCCACGATTCCGTGGGAAGCATCATTTCGACGATATGGTCGCAGCAGCAGAACTCCAGCAGGTTCGGGATGTACGTACATGCCTGACCACCGACCACCGCCACGGGCTTGCTTGCCCGGATTGTCGCACCGGACATGTCGCCGCCATAACCGACAGTCATCGCTGAGAAGACGTCACCGCTGTCAAGATCGATCGTGAACGATTCGCCAGCCACGTGATTCGGCGTGCGATGCGGATGGAAGATCGAAACCGTGGTGCCGTTGTACGGCGCGATGATCATGTACTGCGAGGGAAGCTCCTGCGAAACACCGATAACCGCACCATAGGAGGCAACGATGTATTCGCGTCCCAGCGCGTTCGTGGGAATCGCAAGAATACCGTCGGACGTATATGTCGTACGGTTCATGCCGTAGACCACGATCGGGGCCTCGGCCTTGACGTGGACGGCACGCTTGCGGAACGTTGCGTCATTGGGAACGGGAGGGCGGTCGTCGCGGACGAACATCTGCGCCTCGATCGGCGTAAGATCCACTGTAACAATATCGTGGGGGATCGTATACAGCGTCTTCTTGATGCCCGCTCCGGCCCACACCTTCACCTGGGTGCGCACACCCGAAGTGATATAGAGTCGGATATAGTAGGATGTCGAACCCGGAAGGTCCCAGTTGGCGGGGAACGCCAGCCAGAAATCGCGTCCGGCGTTCGTCGGACCGAATGGTACCGGGAAATTCGTGGCGTTGCCCGCGGCGCTCTGCGCATGGACATCACCCACTCCTAGTAACACTGCAAATAGCAGGGGAAGGAGGTAGCGAACTACTCGTTGCATAGTGTGTCTCCTTGGTCTGAGAGAACTTTGAACTGATCTATGGTTCTATTTTTGAACATTCCTGACCCAATAGCCGGAAGGTGTTGGCGACAGTTTCACGGCTCTGACCAACACCGAGCTTAAAACCGCCGACTTTGTAACGACCTTAATCTTTTTGCAATCAGGAGGCGCCGCCACGGCTGCGGATGAAGTCTTGCAGCTCGGTTCCACCCCTCCAGACTCATAACCGGTAAAGAAGCCTTGGGGGTGATCCTTTACCGGTCGTTAATCGCAAGGACCCGACAGGGAGGTGAAGTGTTTCAGCGTTTTGCGTATAAACACCGCGTTAATTGTAACAAAACTTTGCTGAGCAAAGTTTGTCGCACGCTGGCCAGAAAGAACCTAGGAGATCAAACGGCCGGGGATTGCCCAGTAGTGTAGCAATTTGTTCGGTAGGATACAACCTGTTCGGTGGCCCGAACCCCTCCACCATGTTTTTTTCTTTCATCATTCCGGTGGCCTCCCTAAAAAATGTACGGGCACCCGGCGGTACATGCCCACCGGGTGCCCGTGCTCAAGTGTGGCCGTGCACACTGCCCGTCCGCTGCCGCCTCTACTTCGTCACGGTCAGCATCCGCGTCTCCTTGTAGTCGCCCGACACCAGCGTGTAGTAGTAGTTCCCGGATGCAAGGTTCGTTACGTCCAGCGTCAACTCGTACACGCCCGGCTGCTGGTACTCATCCACCAGCACCTGCACCAACCGGCCCTGCGCATCGTACAACTGTAACGTCGCCTGACCGTCCAGACCCAGCGCGTACCGGATCTTCGTCACCGGGTTGAAAGGGTTCGGCTTGTTCTGGTCCAGCGTGTAGTTCACCGACGTCAGCTCGATCATCCGCAGATCCAGCCCGCAGATCGGATCTATGGCGATCTCATCCTCCGATCCCTTCACCTCCACGCAGTTCCCGTCCGTCGTCACCTCCGCTCTCACCGCTCGCGACAGGCTGTCGCTGAACAGCACCGCGAACGGCACCCGCAACAACGCGTCGTTCCGCGATACCATGAACCCGCTCACGTGCAACACCAGCCGACCGTTCTTCAGGTCGCTCCTTCCCGCATCCATCGTCACCACCGCACCACCCGATGTCCCTGCGCCGACCGTGATCGACTGACGCCGCGGCGTCAGAAGCGTCGCGTCGTACTCCAGTACCACATCGTAGCTCGTCATCGTCATCCCTGTCGGCATGCCGTTGAACGTCTCATCCAGCCACAACTCCGCTACCACCTCCTTGCCCAGCTCGCCCAACTCTCCGTTGTTCTTCGTACCCTGCAGCACAAGTCGCGTGTTCCACGTCTCATCCAGACCCGTGCCGCTCACCTCCTGCAGCGACACACCGCCCGTCTGCGTGTTCACCGCATCGCTCGTCACCCGTAGGTTCGACCGCTGCGTTCCCTTCGTCGATGTGTACTCGATCCTCACCTCACGGCTCTCTCCGCTCGCGATCGTGTACGGCAGCGCCGCCAGATCGCTCGCGTCGATCCTGAACGGTCCTCCCTCCATCTCCAGTCCGCTCACCGTCAAGTTCGACTCGCCCGTGTTCGTGATCGTCACCGTGATCGTCCCGCTCTCTCCCACGCACAGCGGCGGCAGCAGCGTCGCCTGAAGATCGATCGCCGCATCCTCCGTCGTGCCGATACCTGTCCAGTGTGACGTCGTGTCCACGCCGTCGTTCGTCACCGCCGTCAGCTCCGCCAGACGGTTGCCCCCCGCACGGGCCTTGAAGAATCCGTCGATCTCGTAGCGCTCGCCCGCATGCAGAACGATCGGCGTCGCCAGGCTCGTCGTATAGCGATAGTCCTCGTTGGCGCCCGACGCATCGCTGCGGAAGCGCAGGCTCGTGATCGTCACCGAGTCGATCTCCTCCAGGTTCGGCACCCAGAACGCGATCCGATCGCTCGGACCCGACGCGCGATCGACGTTGTAGTTCACCTCCGGCGTCGTCTGATCCACCAGCATCGATCCGAAGTTGTAGTCGGTCGTGCGCAGCATCGGCGTCGTGCCGTAGCCGCGAAGCACCGAGCTGACCTCCTCATCCTGCGCCGGGTCCACCGTGTAGATGATCTTCGCCTCATGCTGGCCTGTGCGCCGCGGCATGAACGTCGCACGCACCTCGATCAAGCCATCCGGATCGATCGACTTGCCCACCAGATCGCCCGGGTTGTCCACCCGGAAGTCGTCCTTGTCCGCACCCACGATCTCATAGGAGATGATCCGAACCGATGCATTGCCACGGTTGTTCACCGTCACACGCCCATCGTCATACTCATACCCCATGCGCCGACGCTGCCAGTCATAGTCCGTCGCGTACAGCTCGCCCTCGATGCCTTCACCCACCAGCCACCCGTAATCATCTCCCTCGCCCACATCCATCGCATCGCTCGTGAAGAAGATCGTATCGCGATACACACCCACCGCCGGCGGCGTGAACGTGATCTGCAGGTTCCGCGTCTCCTGCGGCTCCAGCTGGAACGGCAGATCCAGCGCCGTCCCCGACTCGACGTCGAAGATCGTCACCGTGCTGTTCCAGTTCGGGCCTGCAGAGGACGTCACCGTCAGCGTGCTCCCTTCGATCGGCGACACGTTGCGCACCTCCATACCCCATGCCGTCGTCTTCACTCCCACCGGCTGCTTGCCGTAGTCGTGATCCGTCACACGGATCATCGGCTTGACCACCTGCGCACGAACCAGCGCCATGTACCGCAGACCGCACGCATCGCGGATGCCCACCGAGTCCTCGTACACCTGCAACGAACCTTCCTTCTTGATCGCTGCCGTGTACTCGATCTCCACCTCCACCGTCTCGGTCGCACTTCCCTTCGGACCCAGTACAACCTTGCCCGTCGGGCTCAGGATCACGAACCCTTCCGCGCCGCTCTTCAGCAGAACCTCCTCAAGCTCGCTCGGCTCGTCCGACTGGTTCGTGATCCGCACCTTCTTCGTCAGCTTGTCGCCCACGCGGATCTTCCCGTAATCCTGCGGCGACGGCTGCATCGTCACGTTCAGCGGGTTGTACACCACCGTATCCAGCGTCACGTTGCCCGCCATGTCGCTGATGATCACCACAGCCTTGGCCGACTTCGTGACATCCGTCACCTTCAGCGTGTACTTCGTTGCCTGGGTCACACCGGCCTCGAACGGCGTCACATACAGCTCGTAGTTGTCGGTGTTGACCGGATCGGGATCGAGCTCGATCGTCGCCAGGTTCGTGCGGATATCGCCATCCTCCGGGAGGTCGCTCGTCGTGACCTCGACGGTGCCGTTGCAGTCCTGGGTCTTGACGACGCTCGGAGCATCCTTGTCCGGCCTCGTCAGATCACCCGTGGC
>Ga0206101_1000033_pt1 | contig 68696 bp, 67 predicted proteins | sample 1B0metagenome_FD_148613 | JGI IMG/M metagenome (GOLD analysis project Ga0206101, IMG submission 148613) | Enriched microbial communities from leaf-cutter ant dump, University of Wisconsin, Madison, United States - 1B0 | ecosystem: Environmental > Terrestrial > Nest > Insects nest > Nest dump... | reverse complement strand
CGGCGGCGGGGTCGGCGCCTTGGCGGTATTCCTGGGCGCGGACGGCGGCGGCGCGTCTTTCGGTTTCGGCTCCTCTGCCTTTTTTGCCGGCGCGGTCGACAGCTTGTCGGTTTCGGTCACCTTTCCGATTTCCACAAACGCCACCATGATGGGTTTGGGAATGTCGAGATCCTTTTTCAACCACGGCATGGACACCAGCGCCGCGGCCGCGACCGCAACGTGGAAAATGCCTGAGATGATGAGCGAGGATGCGCGCATGCCTCATCTGCCAGTTGAAGGTTGAAACTATTTGCCGCCCGTTGTCGGCTCGGTGACAAAGGCGATTTTGTTAAAGCCCGCGTTATTGACCGTCGCTGTCACCTGCATGACCGTGCCGTAGTCAATCCCCTTGTCGGCCTTGATATAGACGCGTTTATCCGTCGTCTCGGCCGCGATGGCTTCCAGCATCGATTGCAGACGGTCTTGCGTTACCCTGGTTTCGCCGACGAAAATATTGCCCTTGCTGTCGAGCGCGATTTCAATCGGCGCATTGTCCTGCTGCCCGATCGCCTTGGCATCCGCCTTGGGCAAATCCACCTGCACCCCCGCCGTCAGCAAGGGGGCGGTCACCATGAAGATCACCAGCAACACCAGCATGACATCGACGAAGGGCGTCACGTTGATTTCCGCCATCACGCCGTGGGCGCGGCGGCCGCGGCTTCCGCTATTTCCCAGTTTCGCGCCCATCAGCGGCGCCCGCTTTGTTCGAAATGACGGCCGAGAATGGCGCTGAATTCAGCGGCAAAAGCCTCCATGCGGTCGTGATAGCGGTTGAGGTCGGTCGAGAATTTGTTATAGGCCACAACCGCCGGAATGGCGGCGACAAGGCCGATGGCGGTGGCAAACAAGGCCTCCGCAATACCGGGCGCGACGACGGCAAGGCTGGTGTTTTGCGAGCCTGCAATCGCCGCGAAACTGTTCATGATCCCCCAGACGGTGCCGAAAAGGCCGATAAATGGCGCGGTGGAGCCGACGGTGGCGAGAAAGGTCATGTAACGCTCCAGCATGCTGATCTCGCGGTTGATGGACATGGCCATGGAGCGGTCGATGCGCTGTTGCAATCCCGCCTGCAGGCCGTCAAGGCTGCCGGTTTCCGCCGAGAGTTTCCATTCGTGCATGCCCGCGCAGAAAACGCGCGCCAGCGGGTCGCCCGGCTTGCTCTGGATTTTTTTGTATAGTTTTTCCAGCGCCTCGCCCGACCAGAAAGAGGTTTCAAAACGCCCCGCCTTGATGTGCAGGCTTTTGTAGGTGATCCATTTATCAAAAATGATCGCCCAGCTCCAGATCGAGGCCGCGCCCAGAATGATCATGACGGATTTCACAACGATATCGGCCTGCAGGAACAGCCCCCAGATCGAAAAATCGTGATGCACGGTACCGGCGAGTTGGGTGGCCTGAATGGCGGCGGTCGGATCCATAATTTCCTCTTTAAACCTCTGATTTAAATAAGTCCCTGACGACTTGCGGTAATCTAACAGCTTTCAGGCTTTGATCAATACAGACCAGCGTCACTTTTATTTCACATATCAAATCGTCACCGCGGTAAATGTCCTGCCGCATGTCCATGCTCGCCCCGCCGAGGCGCGAGATATAGCTTTTGACGATCAAAAGGTCATCCAGCTTGGCGGGCGATTTAAAATTTACCGCGAGATTGACAACGGCGAAAGCGACGCCTTGTTCCTTGAACAGATCGGCATGCTCAAACCCGCCGTCGCGCAGCATTTCCGTCCGTCCCCGCTCGGCAAAGCGGATGTAGCTCGCATGGTAAACAATCCCCCCCGCATCGGTATCTTCGTAATAGACGCGCACGGGCAGACTGTGGGCATAGGGTAAGATCATGGTTTTATTGTCGTTTGCTTAGTTTTAATTTTTCGTTTTTACCTTCTTGTCATTCCTGCGAATGCAGGAATCCAGATTGCAGCCCTAACTCTGGATCCCGGCTTTCGCCGGGATGACATCCTTCTCTAGGCCGCTATATCTTCATACAAATCACGCTACGTAGGATTTTCCTTTTCGATCATTTCAATTTTCCAGGCTCGTTTCCATGACTTGATATGTTTCTCCCGCATAATTGCCTGTTCCACATCGGTATGCATTTCGAAATACTGCATATCTGCACTCGTGACAGGAATCAAACTTACGCATCTTCATCCGCCGGCAGATCGATTTGCAACGCCATCTGGCGGTCTTTGGCGTTAGGCGGCGGCGTCAGGCCGAGATGGCGGTATCCCGCATCCGAAATCATGCGTCCGCGTGGTGTGCGGACGATGAAGCCCGTCTGGATCAGATACGGTTCCACCACGTCTTCCAGCACATCGCGTTGTTCGGACAGGGCAGCGGCGATTGTTTCCACGCCGGCGGGGCCTCCTGCGTAGTTTTCTGCGATGCAGGTCATATAGCGGCGATCCATGCTGTCGAGCCCCATGCTGTCGACCTCCAACTGCATCAGCGCGGCATCTGCTGCGGCGGCATCGACGGTTATGGTATTTTTGACCAGTGCAAAATCGCGCACGCGGCGCGTCAGGCGGCCCGCAATCCGCGGCGTGCCGCGCGAGCGGCGGGCGATTTCAAACGCCCCTTCGTCCGTCATATCCATGCCGATGATGTTTGCCCCGCGCATGACGATACCGGCAAGCTCCTCCGGTTTATAAAACTCCAGCCGCAACGGAATGCCGAAACGCTCGCGCAGAGGGCGGGTGATCAGACCGGATCGCGTCGTCGCCGCCACCAGCGTAAAGGGCGGCAGGTCGATGCGGACGGAGCGCGCGGCGGGCCCCTCCCCGATGATCAGATCCAGCTGCCGGTCTTCCATCGCGGGATAAAGGATTTCCTCCACCGCCGCATTGAGGCGGTGGATTTCATCGATGAACAGCACATCGTGCGGCTGCAAATTCGTCAAAATCGCGGCAAGATCGCCCGCTTTTGTAATCACGGGGCCGGAGGTGGCGCGAAAACCGACGCCCATTTCCTTGGCGACAATCTGCGCCAGCGTCGTTTTACCCAAGCCGGGTGGGCCGAACAGCAACACATGGTCCAGCGGTTCGTTCCGCTTTTTCGCGGCCTGAATGAAAATGCCGAGGTTCTCGCGCGTTTTTTTCTGGCCGATGAAATCTTCCAACGACAAGGGGCGGATGGACAGCTCTTCAGAATCCTTTTCCGGCTGGAAATCGCCGGATATTTCACGTTGCGTCATGTCAACGGTCATGCGCTCAGCTCCTTCAGGCTTTCACGGATCAGGTCGCCAAGGGCGATGCCGTCCCCTTTATCGCGGATCACATTGGCAACGGCGCCGAAAGCCTCCGCACGGCCATAGCCGAGGTTGATAAGGGCCGAGACCGCATCGTTGCTGACGGTCTTCGGCACATCCGCCACGGGCATGACCTTTGCCCCGCTGGCGCTGCGCGCCTTGTCCGCCTTTTGCTGTGCGGCGGCACCCAGCGCCATTTTTCCCGCTTTTTCCTTCAGCTCCGTCACGATGCGGGTGGCGAGCTTATCCCCCACCCCTTCGGCGCGGCGCAGGGCCGATTTATCCTGCGATGCGATGACGACGGGCAATTGCTCCACGGAAACCGCGCCCAGAATAACCTGCGCCACTTTCGCGCCCACGCCCTGCACGGTACAGAGAATCTGAAACCATTCCTTTTCCGCCGTATCGGCAAAACCGTAGAGCGTGATCTGGTCTTCGCGTACGATCGTTTCGATCATCAGGCTGACGGCGGTGCCGCGCACGGAACCGATGCGCGCAAGCGTGCGCGACGAGGCATATACCAGATACCCGACGCCGTTCACGTCGATAATCACGTAATTCAGCCCGGTGCTGTCGATGACCCCTGTGAGCTTTGCAATCACGAAACTTACAGCTCCTCAAACCAGGCAGTATTGATATTGACTTTTTCTATCGTTTCCGTCGTGACGCCGAGTTTAAGCTTCTTGATTAAATCGCATAAATCGTGCCCGTCGATCAAATCAATGGCCATGCCGCCGTCGCGAATGGCTTCTTTACGCGCATCTGCCGTAAAGGTACCCGTGGTAATGAAAAGCCCCTTATCGGCACGGCCGGTTATGGCGCCGCGGAAATTCCGGATTTCGCCGGAACCCACACTTCCCTTCCAGCGCTTCGACTGAAAGTACACATGGAAAGAAATAAGATTAACGCGCAGGATCCCCTTTCCGTCTATGCCGCCGTCGCCCACTTTGCCGGTTACCTCCACTTTCGTAAAGCCCGATTCACGCAAAATTCTTTGGCACAACCGCTCAAAAGCGGACGGATCTATCTTGCCCAGGGTTTCCAGTAACGCTTCATACCACAATTCCCGCGCATCATCTTCTTCCAGATCAGGCACGGACGTAGCCGCCGGACCGGCATCAAATGCCTTTTGATCCGCCCGCCTGTTTTGCTCCCCGCCTCCATGCTTGTTTTTTTTCTCTTCGAGATAAACCTTATTGGTCAAAGAAGGAATATCCTTCATATCCTTTTCGGTTAACGTCTCTCCCTCATCCAGAATAACCCATACGCCGCGCGTGCTATTGTTTATGGCGCCCGCTTTCTTCAGGTAACTTCTTGCCCACGCGCACCGATAGTCCAGCATGGACATCGTTTTTCCCTCAGGCGTAAAGTTTTGAACCTCTTCGGGATAGCCCTCCAGTTCAATGATTTTATCCAGTATTTCCTGATTGGAGCCCGAGCCGCCCAAATCCTTGAGAGCCTTTAGCGTCGGCCACATCAATTGATCGTAGGTCGGAATCATCGATTCAATATTCAGGCGCTTTAAATTCTGCATAACATTACCTCACTCCGCCTGACATGATGCCGCCGAGTTTTTCATGGGTGGCCCCGTGGTGCGCATGGCAGATCGCCACGGCCAGCGCATCCGCCGCGTCGTGCGCGGCCTCGATGCCCGGCAGCAGCACGCGGATCATCGCCTGCACCTGTTCCTTTTCCGCATGGCCCGCGCCGACCACGGATTTCTTGACAAGATTGGCGGGATATTCCGCCACGCGCAACCCCGCCTTTGCCGGCGCCATCATGGCCACGCCGCGCGCAAGGCCCAGCTTCAGCGCGGAGGCGGGGTTTTTATTCACAAAGGTTTCCTCTATCGCCGCATGCGTGGGCTGCCAGAGCAGCAGCATTCGCGTCAATTCGTCAAAGATTTTATGCAGGCGCACCGCCGTATCAGCCTTGGCATCGGTTTTGATGACCCCGTGGGAAATATGCGTCAGTCGGTTGCCCGAAACGTCGATCACGCCCCAGCCCGTGCGCTGCAATCCCGGATCGATCCCGAAAATCCTCACGAAGCCATCAGCCTTTCCATCACGTCTTCCGCGACATCGAAATTGGCGAATACGTTTTGCACGTCGTCGCTGTCTTCCAGCGTTTCGATCATGGCAAACAGGCTTTCGGCCTGCTCGGCATTCAGCGCCGTCAGCGTTTTCGGCTTCCAGATGATGCCGCTGCTTTCCGGCTCCCCGAATTTTTCGGCCAGCGCTTCCTTCACGGCGATGAAATCTTCCATCTCGGTCGTGATCTCGTGGTTGCCCCTGACGGTTTCCACGTTCTCCGCCCCCGCCTCCACGGCGGCTTCGAAGATTTGCTCCGTACCCGCAACGCCGGCGGGATAAACGATCGATCCGACCTTGTCGAACATGAAGCTGACGGAGTTTGTCTCACCCAGCTGGCCGCCGTTCTTGGTGAAGGCCGTGCGCACCTCGGAAGCCGTGCGGTTGCGGTTGTCGGTCAGCGCCTCCACAATCACGGCGACGCCGCCGGGGCCGTAACCTTCATAGCGCACCTCGTCATAGTTCGCGCTGTCGCCGCTGGCGGGGTTGGCGCTCTCGATGGCGCGCTTGATGCGGTCGCTCGGCATATTCGCCGCCCGCGCGGCCTGGATGGCGGCGCGCAGGCGCGGGTTGTTTTCGGGCAACGGCTGGCCCATTTTGGCGGCAACGGTGATTTCGCGGCCAAGTTTATTGAAAATTTTGGCGCGCTTTTTGTCCTGCGCCCCCTTGCGGTGCATGATATTCTTGAACTGGGAATGACCTGCCATGGTTTTGTATCTCTGTATTTAATAAGTGTTAATCGCTTGGCGCTATCATTATTAGGCCGTATATATAGTTCTAGCATGATCGGATACGGCCCGAAAAGCGCGATTTTCCTTGATATTTTTAACGCATACCTCTAAATCAAATCAGACAGTGTTCATATAAAATAAATTACATAATATTCGGTTTTCCCCATGGCCTACCAATTCAAAAACATGACCGTGCTGATCGTCGAAAGCACGCGCGCCATGTCGGAGCTGACCAAATCCGTTTTGATCACCTTCGGTGTCACGGACATCCACACCGCCTTCAGCAGCGAAGAAGGCTTCAAGATGTTTTGCGATCTGGAGCCCGACCTTGTCATCATCGACTGGCTGCAAGACCCCGATAACGGGCTGAACCTAACCAAGCGCATCCGCAGCGACACGCGCAGCCCCAATCCCTTCACCCCCATTATTTTGATGACCGGCTACAGCCAGAAACACCGCGTCTTGCAAGCGCGTGATTCCGGCATTACGGAGTTTTTGGTAAAACCCTTTACCGCCAAGGCCCTGTACCAAAGAATTGAACAGATTATTGAGATGCCGCGGTATTTCGTGGTGAGCGAACGCTACTTCGGCCCCGACCGCCGCCGCAAACGCGATGCGCAGTATAGCGGGCCCGATCGCCGTGCGGACAACCAGCCAGAGCCGTTTTCATCGCCGGAACGCATCAAGGCCACACTCAGCGCAGCGGAAAAGGCCAAGGAAATCCTTCTTCGCCACAACACGCCAAACGACACGCAGCAGGACAAATAAGCCATGACCGAGCAGGACGTTTTTCCGGAACAGCAAAAGCTCCGCCATGCGGAACTGATCAGCCCGCCCAACCGCCTGAAGGAAAAGGTCGGCAGCGGCGGCATTGACGAAACGGTCGTGAACAAGGCGCAGGAATTGCTGGAGCGCAATACCATCGATTTCGAACCGATCGCCCATATGATGCTGGATCTCCTTGTCGATGCCATCAACGATGCAAAGGCCGGCAACCTGAAGGGCGAAACGGCGATCGAAACCATGCTCTACCCCGCCATGCAACTGAAGGCGCAGGGAACGATGTTCCATTATCCCCTCGTTTCTGATATCAGCCATATCCTGGTCAATTTTCTGGAAACGGTAAGCGCGATGGATCGCGATGTGATCGACATTGTCGTCGCGCATAAAATGTCGATCAAAGCCGTGCTGGCCAGCCACCTGAAAGGCGACGGCGGCAAAACGGGCAAGGAACTGCGCGAAGCGCTGATGGACGCCTGCACGCGTTACTATAAAACAAAAAAGAACTGATTATCAGTATATTAAAAGATTTACCGAACATACTGCCTAAGTTTACTGGCGTTGCGCAGCGTTTTATCTCAAAACGTGAACTGTCCGCTATAAACCTTTGAAATAAAAATATCCCGCATCGACAACATGTCCGTCATATTGTCGGTGGCGCTCTCGTAGGTCACGACCACCATGCGGTCGGCATGCGCGATAAAGGCGAGCCCGGCCGCCGCATCCTGCGTATCGTCAATGCAGGCAAGCTCCCCCGTCATCGCCTGCGCATCATCGGCCAAGGACTGCGCAGGCGCAAGCTTATGGGCGAAATCACCCGCGCAACGCCGGCGTACCGTATCGATATAGACTGCGGCGGCCGCCTGCAATCCCGCGGCGGTATCATAGGATAGTTCCTGAAGGGCAACATAGATATCCCCCGTTTGCCAGCGCCAGGCGCGGATACCGCTTTCCGCCGGCGGCATTTCGACAGCCGCAGGCGCTCCGGCCGCGCGGCGCGCCCAATCCGCAAGGCTTTCCCGCGGCGGCTGTGCCGGAACAGGGGGCGTATCGACAGCAATCGCCACCTCTTCCGCCACGGCGGGCCGCGATACGGGCACGGCGGTAACGGTCGGCGGCAGGGGTGCCGCTTCCGGCACAGCGGCCTCCCCGCCCGTGCGCAGCTTGGCAAGGCGTTCCTTCAAACGCGCGTTTTCGATCATCAGTGCCCGTTCCTTACGCTCGAATTCGGCAAGGCGGGCGGCCTCGATCTGCGCGGTTTCAAGATCGGAAGCATGCAAACGGGCGGCAATCGCCTGATTTTCACGCTGCAAACGCTCCTTTTCCCGGCGCAATTCTTCCAGTTCCGTCACAACACTGCTGCCCAGCGCCTGCTCCGACAGCTTCAAATCCTTGTTCTGCGCCAGCGCCTCCGCTGTCAGCTCGGACATGGGTTTTTGCCTGGGCGCTTCGGGCAACGGCGATGCGACGCTGGCGGCGGCGGCGACATTCACGGTCGCGAACTTATCCCCCAACCCCACGGTATCGGCACAGGCGCCCAGTTGCTCCAGTGCTTTCGCCGTACCCTTGAGGTCAAAAACCAGCCTCTTTCCGTTGAATTCGACATGAAGCGTATCCTTCAGTGCGAGCATTTCGTAGAAATCAGGATCATTCCCCATTTGCGTGATCAGCACCTGCTTTGTCGCCGCGATGGAGACCATCCTGCGGCTGATCGGGCCGATGGTGAAAGTAGCGTAATACTGACTGCCGGCGGCAATCCCCTGCCTGTCCAGCGTCAGGGCAATGGAATTGCCGCCCGACACATCCCGCGCGAAAACGATGCTGTAACCATTGTCATAGGCGTTTTTCATGGAGCAGAAGGATTTCCCGCTGCTGGAAGAGGCGTAAATAGGCCCGACAACCCAATCGCCCGTCGGCGCGGCGGCGAAGGCATCGCACGGCACAAGCGTCAGCGCCGCGGTAAAAAAAACGGTGCACGCAACGCCGAAGGCGCGCGCGAAACCGTTTTGAATAATCTCCGCCCCCGCTGTCATCATCAATGGTTACTGGACGACGACCGTTTCGAATTCATCGGCCTGTTGCGGCGCGGCGCCGCGCAGGTTGAAGCGCATTGCAGGCTGTTCCGTGACGGGCGGCGGGAAATCGTTCGCGGTCCGTACCTGCGGCACGGGTGCGGCAGCGGCGGCGATGCCGCCTGAGGCCGACAACGCATAAAACAGATTGTCGCCCAGCGATTTGACCTGCGCAAGATCCGCCGGCTGGCCGGAGTGCAACAGCGCGCCGAAAGTATCGGCATCCTCGACAAAGATCATCGAAGTGCTATAGGCATTGCCCGGCATATCGCAGTGCATGCTGCCCTGCGCCGTCAGGCCCGCCGCGGTTTTTTGCGGACGGCCCATTTGCACGCTCAGCTTCTGCGGGCAGTCGTGCTCGTAACGGCTGATGTATTTCGCCACCGCGCGGTCGAAGGCGCCGCGCGTGGCGGGCAGTTCTTCGTACATGCCGTTAATGCTGCCGAGCGACCATTGGCGGATCCCCGGCGTTGTAGCGGGCATAAAGACCGCGCCGCGCACGCCCGCCCGGTTGAGCAGGGTCTCAAGGGAGATATCCTTCATCTCGCTGCCCGCCAGTGGTGTCGCCGTCGGCATCAGGGCCGGTTTTTGCGCGGATGCCAACACCGGCGCGACAGGCGGCTGCAGAGCGGCGGCAGGCGTCGAAGGCGGCACCTGCGACTTGCCGATCGCCGGCGCCGTACCCGCCGGCACATGGTGCTTCATAATGCCGTCAAGGAAAGACTCCGCACGGTTCACGGCAACGGCATGTTGTCCCGGCGCAAACGCTTGCGCCGGCATGTGCGCCACAGGGCGCATCGGCACCACCGGCATTGCCGTTACGGGCGGATCGAATACTTCCACCTCTACCGCGCCGGCAGCCGGTTCTATTTTGGAAACCGCGAGCGCGACATCCGTGCCGGGAATACGCGCGGCAACCGCCAAGGGCTTGCCGGAAGTCCCGGCGACCGGTTTCGGCGCGGGCGTTGCAACGGCAACGGATTTCAGCGCGGCAGCAGACCTTGGCGCATCGGCTTGCGTGATCCTTGCCGTCGCAGTCTTGTCCGCCAATTGTTTTTGCAGGCGCTCTTTTTCCTCTTTCAACAGGGCGATTTCGGTTTCCGCCTGCATCAGCGCCTTTTCATTGGCCGCGGCGAGTTCTTTTTTGGCCGCGGCGAGTTCTTTTTTCTCCCGCACGGCTTGCGCTTCCAGCGCGGCCTGCCGCTCTTTCGCCAGTTTCTCGGCGCGCAGCGCGGCTTCGGCTTCCGCCTTTTCCTGCGCGGCGGCCATCTCGGCTTTCAGCCGGGCTTCGGCCTCGGCCGCAGCCTGTGCGGCGGCGGCAGCTGCCGCAGCTGCCGTTTCAGCTTCGGCTTTTACCTTTGCTTCGGCAAGGGATGCTTCCAATGCGGCGACTTTCTTTTCCGCTTCGATGCGGGCCGCTTCCAGCTTGGCGGCGCGTTCGGCCTCCAGCTTGCGGGCGCTTTCCGCTTCGCTCAGACGCGCCTCCAGCGTATCCAGCGCGGTTTCCTTCTCACCCACGGCGGCGGCGAGCGCGGCGGAAGTCTTGGCCTTCTCCGCCGTCAGGGATTCTTCAAGCGCGGCGGACTGCAGGGATTTTTCCGTCAGCTGTTTTTGCAGCGCGGCCATGTCCTTTTGCTGTCTTGCCAGCGCCAGCACATCAGCGGAGGTATCCTTCAGCGCCTGTTCTTTTTGCTTCAGATCCGCCTGCAACCGGCGGTTTTGCGTTTCCAGATCCGCCAGCGTTTTGCCCAGTTCCCGGCGCGACGCTTCCGCGCCGCCGAGTTTTTGCTCCAGATCCTGAATGCGCTTTTGCCCCGCGGCCAGTGCCGCCGTTTTTTCGGGCAAAGCCGTTTCCGTCGCGGATTGCGCGGCGAGCTTTTGCTTCAGGCTGTCGCGCTCCGCTTCCAACGCGGCTTTTTCCGCATCGAAGGATGCCTGCATTTTCGCCAGCTTGCCGGCCAGCGCCTTGTCGCTGGCGGTTTTTTCCGCTTCCAGTTTTGCCAGCTCTTCATCTTTTTGCTTCAGGGTGGCAAGACGTTTGGCCTCCAGCACTTCGGCATCCGCCTTGGCGGCGACCAGCGTTGCCTGATCCGCCTTGAGGCCCGCTTCTTTCACGGTTTTGGCTTCTTCAGCCGCCTGTTTTTCCAGGATTTCCTTTTCCAACAGGACTTCGCCTGTCTTGCGGCTGTAAATTTTCTGCTGCAATTCCGCAACGGCGAATTCGTCGCGCGCGGCCTGCGCCCGCACGGCGGCCAGCACGGCGATTTCATTTTCCTTGGCGTGGATGGCTTTTTGCAGCACGGCGGTTTGCTGCGCTTCCATCTCGCGCGCGGACAAGCCGGCTTTTTCCGGCAGCGCCGGTGCCGTCAGGCCCCCGCCGTTGACGGCCGCCAGCAATTTGCGCTCCACAACAGGCTTGCTTGATTCAGGCAGGGTCTCTGCGGTTTGAACTTCCGCCGCCGGTGCTTCGGCCGGCGCGGCTTCAGCCGTTTTGACCTCTGCCTTTACGTCCTGAACGGCTCCTTCAACGGCTTCTTCTGCCGCCTTGGCCGTTTTCGGCGCCGCGGCAGGTTTCGGCAGCGGTTTTACCGGTATTTCAGCTTCTGCCACCAGTGCCGATTTTTTTTTCGCACCGGAATCTGTATCTGCGGTTCCGGTCAGGGCTGCCGTTTCCGTCGGCTGTTCCGCAGTTGGCACGCTGTCGTCATCCTTGCCCTTGAACTTGCCGAAGAACTTGCCGAGCAGGGATTTATTTTCCGTTTGCGGTGCCGCGCCTTCATTGACGGTAAGGGGTTCCTCCGCCTTGGCGGCGCGAGTGGCGGCGGGTGTTCTTTCTTCCGCCTTCACGGCTGCGGCCAGACGGGCATCGGCCATTTCCACGGCCTCGACGTCATCCACCTTGACGGCAGCCATTTGCGGCACGTCGGGGTCGACGGGGGTCAGGTCGGTCGCACAGTTGACCAGTTTTTTATAGTTGTTCGTAAACTTCGTCAGGGAAAATTTCGCATCGATGGCAGAGGAACTGAAACGCAGCGTTTTGCTGGTGCTGAGCGCATTGTATACCGCGCTGTCCTGCCCGATCTGGATGACGAGAGAGCGCGCATTGCTGGCCTTGCCCGTAAAGGTCATCGGAATGCCCGTCTCCACGGCGAGCTGCACTTCGTAATCCTTGCCCTTGGTGAAAAGATCGTCGCGGAACTCGATGGCAAGAGAACCGAAACCGGCGGGGTTGCGCGCGAAGGCCAGAACGCTGGCCTGATCGAAATTGCCGACCATGGCGCAGTATTTGTCGCCCTGATTGTCCACCGTGCCGACCTGCCACTGGTCTTTTTGCTTCAGCACGCCCAAAATCTGGACGGCGGGCTGGACGGCGTAGCTGTGAACGCTGATCAGGCTCAGCAAAGCGGCTAGGGAAACGGTCGTGAAAGCGGAACGGGTCAGACGGCGCATGTGGTTAAACCTCGCGTTGCAGTCATAATAAATATCAATTTTTTCAAGTGCTGACATGATAAGGATTCTCGCCGTTTTTACCAGCGTTTTTTCCCAGAAAACGGCATACCCGTCCTTCGTTGCCGGCGAATTTGACAAAAACCTCATATTTACATATGATTCCCCTTTATTCTTCATCCGTCAGGAGCCTGCACCGTGACTTTGCCCGAGGGTCAAAACAGCCCCCGCCTCGCCTTTCAGACCGCCGAAGGCGCCGACCCTGCCACGCGGAAGGCGTTTTTCGAGGCGATCCGCAAAGGTGATATGGAAGCGGTCGCGGAAACCCTTGCCCGCACCCCCGGCGCCGTTTTCTGGCAGGAACCGTTCCAACCCGGAGACAAGCCCTTTGCCGCGGACAATACCCCCCTGATGACAGCCGCGGAATACCGCAAGGATGACATCGGCTGCCTGCTGCTCGATAGCGGCGCGGCGGCCACCGTGAACCGGCAAAACAGCCGCGGCTGGACGGCGCTGATGTTCGCCGGCTGGCACGGCGTGCAAAATATGGCCGAAAGGCTTCTCTGGGCGGGCGCGGATACGCAAACCTGCAACGAAGGCGGGCACGATGCCGTGACGCTGGCAAGCCTGCGCGATCATACACATATCAAGCGCATGATCGAACGGTACCGCCAAAAGCAGGAAGGCGCGGCGGCCTTTCAATCCGGCACCGCCCGCAGCCTGACGGTCATGCCGAAAATCAAAATCAGGAAATGAATGAATTGTCATTCCGACCACAGTGAGGAATCTTCGGCGTTCGCCTGCCAAGGAGATGGTGCGGATTCCTCACTGCGTTCGGAATAACCGGATTTGGACTAATCGAGGTCTTCGTATGCGACTTTGCCCTGGTCGCCGTTTTGGTCGGCGTTCAGTTTATACGCCAGCGATGCTTCGAGGAACGGATCGAGGTCGCCGTCCATCACGCCTTGCGTATCCGAGGTTTCATAGCCGGTGCGCAAATCCTTGACCATTTGGTAGGGATGCAAAACATAGGAGCGGATCTGGTGCCCGAAGCCGATATCGGTCTTGGCATCCTCGCGCTGCTGGCGTTCGGCATCGCGCATTTGCTGCTCGCGCTCGTATAATTTGGCTTTCAGCATTTTCATGGCGTGATCGCGGTTCTGGTGCTGCGATCTTTCGCTCTGGCAGGCCACGACGATGCCGGTCGGCATGTGCGTCAGGCGCACGGCGGAATCCGTTTTGTTGACGTGCTGGCCGCCCGCGCCGCCGGAGCGGTAGGTATCCACGCGCAGGTCTTTGGGGTCGATGGTAATCTCTATATTGTCGTCCACCACGGGCGTGACGGCAACGGAGCAGAAGCTGGTATGACGGCGCGCGTTCGAATCATACGGCGAAATGCGCACCAGGCGGTGCACGCCGGATTCGGATTTCAGCCAGCCGTAGGCGTTCGGGCCCTTGATCTCAAGAATGGCGGATTTCAGCCCCGCAACCTCCCCGTCCTGCTTGTCCATCAGGGAGATTTTATACCCGTGCTGGTCGGCCCAGCGCATATACATGCGGAACAGCATGCCGGCCCAGTCGGCCGCCTCCGTCCCGCCCGCGCCGGCGTTGACCTGCAGATAGGCATCGCTATCGTCCATTTCGCCGGAAAGCAGGCTTTCCAGCTCCCGCCGCGCGACATCGGCCTTGACCGCCAGCAGCGCCTGTTCGGCTTCACCGACCATTGCGGCGTCGCCTTCGGCCTCGGCCAATTCGATGAGGCCGATCTGGTCGGCCAGATTGTTTTCGATGGCGCGCACGCCCTCAATCTGGCTTTCCAGCTTCGTTCTTTCTTTCAGGATCTTCTGGGCGCGTTCCTGGTCGTTCCACAGCGTCGGGTCTTCGGCAAGCGCGTTCAGTTCCGCGAGCCTGTGTAGAGCACGATCCCAGTCAAAGATGCCTCCTCAGCAGACCGAGGGAAGCATTGATCTCTTCCACCGCTGCCTGGATTTCGCTTTTCATCGCCTATACTCCGCGCCTTCTTGTAAACCGCTGCGTGGTTGTTTTACGCAGCGGCTTGCTGTTCTTCGACAATGACGCCCGCCAGATGCACGATCATGTTCTGAATCAGGGAGGCGACATCGCTACCTTCGCCTGTCATCAGCATGCCGTCAACCGTTTCCGCATCACCCGTCCAGCTTGCGCCGGCGGCAACGAGAATCTGGTGGGAACGCTCGGGGCCCGTCACGCTGCAACCTTTGGCCATATCCAGCTTGGCGAGCAGTTCAACGGCATCCCCCATGAAAACCATCGGCTTGCCGGCGGTGACGAAACTGGAAATGATACGCGCTGCATGCGGGTTGCCTGCAAGCTTCTGAATGCTGCGCGCGCCGGCCGGCACGATCAGCGCATCGAAATCGGAACCCAGCGTCTGGCCGATTTGCTGATCCACGGGAAAATACAGACCCCAGCCGTTCGTTTCGTTGTTCCAGCTGTTGACGAGGCCGGTTTCGGTACCGACGGTTTTGACAGCAGCGCCGGATTTCAGCATATCGCGCTGAACGGCGGACATAACGGCTTCATCAACGCCGTTGGAAACGAGAACGAGAACCTTGCGGCCGGACAGTTGTACTTCCATATTGGATTACTCCCTTGTTATTATTGATTATTTCTCGGGCAATCGGAGTGGCGACCTACGCCTGCGGCGAAATGCCGCGCCTTTCTGAGATGAGTGGAACATAATGATTTATGCTCAGGAGAGTCAAGATTTTTCTTAACGCACGTAAAAAATTGACATAAACAGCATTTGGTATTATAATACCGTATTATAGACAGACAGATGTGTGTGGCGATGAAACTCTTCTCCAAGAGCAATCCTTTCAAGAAACTGACCGAGATTTTCGGCGCTTATGTGCGCGGGGATGAGCCGGATCCCGCCACCTCCCCCCAGGGCATCGTCCCCGCAGAATTCACCGCGCCGCCGACAGACCCACTGGCCGAGACAAAAAAAAGTTTTTTCCGCGCCGTTCGGCAGGAGGATATTTTCCGCGCCATTCGACTGGAGGATATGAGCATCCTTAGCAGTATCGTCGCAGGACATCCCGAAGCCGTGTCATGGGAAGAGCCGGATACGCCCTATGCGCAAACGGGCCTGCTGGTTGCGGCAAAGCATAACTGCCCAAAAGCCGCAGAATTTTTATGCGCCAACGGCGCCGATGTCTCCGCCAAAGATAAAACAGGCTGCAATGCGCTGATCACCGCCGCGGGAACGCATAATGTGGAATTGGTCAAGGTACTGCTGGCGCACCGCTCACCCGTCGATGCCGAATCCGATCTGGGCGAGACCGCCCTTCTCGGCGCCGTCAAATATTTGCAACGCTTGCAAATGCTGGCGGAAAAGCAGCTCGATCTGGCGCCGAAAAAGATCGATTACGAGACCATCCGCATCCTGATCGAAGCCGGCGCCGACCCCGCGCAGAAAAACAAATACGGCGAAAACGCCTATACGATCGCGGAAACCCTTCACGACAAGGAAGTTTTCTTAAGCGTGCTGGGCGCGAACCAGACGCGCATCGACAATGCCGATATTCAGGCCGGCAAAAAACCCGTCATCCGCGTCATGAAGCCGCTGCGTTTCAAACAGTAGCGTTCTCTCCCCTTACCCCTTCGGCATCAGGCAGATGTTTTTTTGACATAGTCGCAAAAACGGGCGTAGATTTCCGGCGCCGTGAAGGGGAACTTTTCAGGCTTGCGGCTGGCCGGCTTGACCTTGGCATAGATCAGGTTCAACCCGCCCGTCGCGGAAAAACGGGGCGGCGCGGCGGCGTCCAGTTCACTGTACCCCGCAAAGGCCGGCAAGCCGCTAACCAGATTTTTCCAGTCCACCGCCACGCTCGGCGACGGCACCTTGCCGGTGAAATCATAAACGCCGTTATCCATGACGGCGAGCGTCAGGTTCTGCGGTGCTTCGTTCGCGGCGGTGACCAGCGCGCTGAAGTTCATGACCAGCGCCCCGTCCCCGCAGATGGCGAGAACCGGTTTATCGGGATTGGCGAGCGCCACGCCCAGCGCGACGGAAGGCGCCATGCCCATAGGGCCGGACAGATACAAGTAACTGTCATGGTCGCCCGTTTCGTGCAGCCATGTGGTTTGCGATCCGATTTCGCTGACGACCAGCGCGCCGCTTTGCTGCGCGGCCCTGGCGAGGATATTGATGGCGTCAATTTGCTCTAGCATGCGATGTCATCCGTCGGTGAAAAATCGAGGCTCAGAATAACCGGCTCCCGCGCGGCCTCCGCGTGTTCGAAAGCCTTGGTGATGAGGTTGCCTTCCTGCCTGTAGGCGTACCAGGAAACGGCGAAGCATTCGGTGTGCTTCAGGAAGCTTTCAAAGAACCGGTATTTCTCCGTATCGTATCCGTTGCGATCGAAGAAATTGCCGCGGTGCGCGACGACGATGACCAGCGGCAGATTGTAATTCATGCACAGCGTCGCAAAACAACCGATGGAATTGAGGAAGCCCGAATTCTGGATCATCACCATCGCCCGCTGCCCCGACATGACGGCGCCGGAGACGATGCCGAAACATTCTTCCTCCCGCGCGGCGGAGACATGGCGGATATCGCTCTTAGCGAGATTATCGATCAGCGGCGCCAGATAGCCGTCGGGCACGCTGCTCACCAATTGAACGCCCGCCGCCCGGCAATACGGCACAAACTGTTCCTGCAGGCTGCTCATGCAGAAACCCCTTCGAAAATATTGCGGTAGGCGATGTAATCCCCCACCTTGTCGGGCCGCGCGCCCAGCCCGTCCACATAGGACAGCAGATCGTATACGTTGCTTTCCACGCGCTGCATGGTCATCTTTTTCGCTTCCTCCACCTTGGCGAAGGTTTTGGCGTTTTCTTCCGGCGTCACCTTGGACGTCAGCTCGACATAGGCCGCGATGATCCCGCCGGAATTCGCGATGATATCGGGGATCGCGATTTTGCCCTTGGCGAACAAAATCTCGTGCGCTTCGTCCGTCGTCGGGTTGTTGGCGCCTTCGCTGATAAAGGGCGCGACGACTTTATCCGCCGTTTCCTTCGTCAGCACATCTTCCAGCGCGCAGGGAAAAACGACCGTGACGTCCTGATACAGCGCTTCCTGGCAATCAGGAGAAAGCAAGGCAGCCTCTGCCTCCAGCAGCTTTTGCGCCTTCGCACGGTCCTGTTCGAAAAACGCGTTCACGATCTCTTCCGAGGCGCTATCCTTGAAAACCCATGTGCCGCCGTGCCGCGGGTCGGAAATGCTTTTCAGCTTGCCGCCGAAGGTGCTGAAGTGGCGGATGACCGCCGCGCCCATCGCGCCGACGCCCTGCACGGCGAAGGTCGCATCCTTTGCCACGATATGCCGCGTTTGCAAAAGCGTGCGCGCCGCGACCGCCACGCCCAGCCCGGCGATACCTTCCTTGTCATACGCCGTGCCGCCCATTTCCACGGGCTTGCCGGTGAAGGAGCCGAGCGTACCCAGCTCGTCACAGGCCCATTGCGCGTTCAGGGGCGGCTTGCAGCCGACGTCGTAGCCGAAGCCGCCGAAGATGCCGCCGTCTTCTGCCAGAATGCCGCTGTTTTGCACCAGCTTGACGAAGCGGCGGTATTTCTGTTCGTAATCCGGCGCCGCGGAATCGTACTTCAGGCCGGATTTTGCCCCGCCCAGCGGCAGGCCGGCGGCGGCGTTTTTCTCCGCCATGCTGCGCGCAAGGCGGCGGATATCCGCCAGTTCCAGATGGGGCAGCACGCGCGTGCCGCCCTTTCCGCTGCCGCGCCCCTGACGGTCGAACGGCCCGCCCTTGCAAATGCCCGTGTTCCAGACGACAACGTAGCCTTCGACCCCCATGTCGGAATCGCGCACCGTCACTTCCAGTTCCGGTTTCATGGCATCAAAACGGGCTTTGAGTTCGGCCAGTGCCGCATAAAAATCATCGGCGGCGGAAAAGGGCAAAGGTTTCTCTTGTGTACGCACGGTCATCCGAAACTCCTTAACTTCGCATGAAAACCAAAACAGGATTTCATCTTAGGCAAGTTACGGGACAAAAGCAGCATGAAATAAGCCCCGCGCCATCAAAACAGGCCTGAAGGCAGATACAAACGCCGCACTTCGCAATCTGACAAAGGCCTTTCTTGACAAAGTGGCGGGTCGGCGATAAAACGAGCACCCGTCAATAGTCATAAATACAAGGTATTCACCATGAAACGCTTTATGTACGCATTGGCGCTGGCCGCCGTTCTCCTACCCTCTCTGGCTTACGCACATGGCGGCGGCTGCCGCAAGGATTCCCTGCCCCGGTGCTGCCACATGGATCACAAAACCGGCATCGTGCATTGCCACTGAATGAAAGAGAAATTGGAGCGGGCGACGGGATTTGAACCCGCGACATTCAGCTTGGGAAGCTGACGCTCTACCCCTGAGCTACACCCGCTTTCAAAGAGGAAGATGGCTACTCAATAATCCATTTTTTCGCCTTTGCAAAGGGGTTTGTTTTTATGGGAAAGTTATTTTCTATCCCCCTTGGCAGAAAACATCTTTACAACCAGCATCTTAAAACGATAAGAAAGACTGTCCTGTCTTTACGGCTGCCTTTTTCAAAATCAAGTTTTTGAAAACTAACGATAGTCGCAAGGCGGGCGTATTATTTTAGGTCATGCTCTAAGCTCTAAGGAGATATTTCATGAAGCTGGTCAACCGCGTTTTCTGCCTGCTGGGCGTGCTGCTGATTGCAGCTTGTTCCGGTACAAGCAGCAACACCACCGTCGATGCCCTGAACAAAACCCAGGCTGTCGGCTCCCCCTTCACCAAAACACTTGCGTCCGAATACCGCGATTACGCGAACAATCTGCAGGACAATCTGCTGGATCACTCCGATGCGATCCACTTTGCCCGCAAAGGCCTCGCGGCTGCCAGCGGCGTTGTCGTGATGCCCGAAACGCTGGACGACTGGGATCTTTCCGATCGTGACCTGATCGAAATGACGACCGCCCGCGCGGCGCTCGTCGACGCGCTGGAAAACGGCGGCCGTGAACTGGTTTCCGACAAAGCCGCCATCGCTCAGGCACGTTTCGACTGCTGGGCAGAACAGCAAGAAAGCAACTGGGGCAAAGATATCCCCTGCAAATCCGCATTCTATGACGCGCTGAAAGCCGTTCAGGACGTGATCGGCAAACAGCCGGAACCGCCGGCGGAAGCCTTCCCTGCGCCTGTCACCGAAATGCCGAAAGGCGAAGCCGTACCGGTTGAGCAAGCGATCTTCGTCGTCTTCTTCGACTTCGATAAATACGTGATCACCGCGATCGGTAACGATGTGCTGGATGCCGTTGCGCAGGAAATCCGCAGCCGCAAGGACATCAACGGCATCGTCGTTGTCGGCCACACGGATGCGAAAGGCAGCGTGGCGTATAACCAGAAACTGTCCTTGAAGCGTGCGAACGCCGTGCGTGACGGCCTGGTCTCCCGCGGTGTTGCGGCAGAGCTGATCCGCGTCGAAGGCCGCGGCAAGTCCGAGCTGCTGGTTCAGACCCAGGATCGCGAGCCGACCAACCGCCGCGCGCAGATTACGCTTGAGTAATCCTCTCGCGTCACTGCGAATAGCATGACTGATAAAGAAACCGGCCGGGCAACTGGCCGGTTTTCTTTTTGATATGGCTGGGTTATAGTGGCTTGATCTAAATCCAAGGACCCAAACGAGCCCGCCCGATGTACAGCTCCACCACCCACGACATTACCGTTTCCGTCGAGCCGACCTATCTGGATCAGGAATCCGCGCCGGAAAAAAACATCTATGTCTGGGCCTATACCGTGCGCATCCAGAACAATAGCAAGGAAACGCTGCAGCTGCGTACGCGCTACTGGAAGATCACCGATGCCTATGGCCGCGTGCAGGAAGTGCAAGGCCCCGGCGTCGTGGGCGAGCAGCCCGTGTTGAAACCGGGCGAGAGCTTTGAATATACCAGCGGTACGCCGCTGTCGACCCCTTCGGGCATCATGGCGGGCATCTATGCCATGGAAACCAGCAGCGGCGACATGGTGGATGTCGAAATTCCGCCCTTCTCGCTCGACACGCCGGATTGCCGGCCTGCCTTGAACTAGTCAGGTTAATATGAACTTCAAGCCGGTTTTTTACATTAACGGCATTCTATTGCTGATCCTGTCGGGCTTCATGCTGTTTCCGGTCCTGATCGACCTTGCCGACGACAGCGCGGACTGGAAGGTCTTTGCCAGCGCGCAGATCGTCACGTCTTTCATCGGCTTTTCGCTGATTTTCACCAATCGCGAGAAATCCTTTTCCCTCAGCCTGCGCCAGACCTTCATTCTGGTGACGATGAGCTGGATTTTCCTGACTGTTTTCGCCGCCCTGCCCTTTGCCTTTGCGAATATCCACATGTCGCTGGCCGATGCGTTCTTTGAAGCGGCATCGGGCCTGACCACGACGGGCTCCACCGTCATCAGCGACCTCGACGGCTTGCCGCGCGGCATTCTGCTCTGGCGCGCCATTCTGCAAGGGCTTGGCGGCATCGGGTTTCTGATCGTCGCGCTTGCCGTGCTGCCGCTGTTGCAGATCTCGGGGATGCAGATCTTCAAAACCCAGTCTTTCGGCATGGAAAAAGTCTTGCCCAGCGCCCAGCAAATGGCGTTTTACATCCTGATGATCTATCTGGCGCTGATCTTTACCGCGGCGATCATGTTTTACATTTTCGACATGAACGCTTTCGATGCCTTCTGCCATGCGATGACGACGGTTGCCACGGCCGGTTTTTCCAATTACGACGCCTCCCTCGGCCACTTCAACAGCCGCGCGATCGACCTGATCGCGATCGTTTTCATGTGGCTGGGCGCGCTGCCCTTCGTGCTTTACGTCCGCATGCTGAAGGGCGACAACAGGGCGCTGGTGAACGACAGCCAGGTCACGGCTTTTTTCAGCATCATTTTCGTCCTGGCCGGCATCGCCGCGGCGTACCTTGTCCTGACGGGGCAAAAGACGCTGTTCGATGCCTTTGTGAACGCGACCTTCATGGTCACCACGCTTGTGACCACTACCGGCTTTGCGTCGGAAGATTATACCCAGTGGGGCCCGCTCGTCATCGGCATCGCCTTTGTGGCGACCTTTCTGGGCGGCTGTTCCGGTTCGACGTCGGGGGGTATCAAAACCTTCCGCCTGCAAATCCTGTGGTACATGTTCCAGCAGCAAATCCGCAAGCTGATCGTTCCGCGCGGCGTTTTCCACGTGCATTATAACGGCAAGATCGTGGAACATAGCATACAGGCATCGGTTGCCGGCTTCATTTTCGTCTTTTTGCTGACATGGCTGGCCTTTGCGCTGATGCTGCTGACGACGGGGCTGGACTTCGTCACCGCCCTGTCGGGCGCGGCCACGGCGATCAGCAACGTCGGCCCCGGACTCGGCCCGCTGATCGGCCCCGCGGGCAATTTCACCGCCCTGCCGAACGATGCCATATGGATTTTGTCTTTCGCGATGCTGCTGGGCCGGGTGGAGCTTCTGACATTTTTCGTCCTGCTCGCCCCCCGTTTCTGGCGCGACTGATTATTCGCGCCCGAAGGTGCCCTTCACCGTTTTCGCGATTTGCGCCGCCAGATCGTCCGTCAGATCCTGCGTCAGCGCATGATATGCCGCCTCGCGCTCGGCGGGCGATGCGTCGTTCGTCAGCGTTTTATCGCGCGCCGCCGTCACACTGGCACGGCCGCGGATGATATCCGGTGCGGCAGGGTCGAACAGTTCGAAATGCAGCGCCATGCGCCCCTCCAGCCGTTCGGCGGGCTGGCGGCTGAAAATACCGATCAGCGACTGCTTCACGGGCAATGCCACGCGGGTGACCGCGGCGTTCTCGATCGTCACGCGCAGCGTATCCTGCACACCCGCGGCCACGACCTGCTGTTCCACCAGCTTGCGCGCGGCCTCCGCCGGCTTTTCAGTAAAAAGATGGTCGACGTTCGGCGCGGTCATGGGCGGGTGATAGGCATTGACGACCACCACATCCGCGGCATTCACAGGAATGGGCTGAAAACGCGCCACATCGACCGCCGCCGGGATTTCACCGACAGGCTGCGACGTATTGCAGGCCGCAAGAGCCACGACCGCCGCCACGGCGGCGGCATGAAAAAGTTTTTTGCTCATGATTTCTGATCCTCGTAAACCGTTTCGAGTTCATCGCTGTTAAAACTGTATTCCTCGCTGCAAAACTCGCATTTGATGGAGACTTTGCCTTCCGTCGCGCAAATTTCCTCCAGTTCCGCGCGCGGAATGGTGCGCAGGATATGCGCCACGCGCTTGCGGCTGCAGCGGCATTTGAAACGCACATGCGTCGGCGAATAAACGCGCACGCCGTCTTCGTGGAACAGGCGGTACAACACATCGGCGGAATGCAACACGGGGGAGAGAATCTCCCCTTCCGTACAGCTTTCCAGCAGGATCGCGGCACGCGTCCAATCCTCCAGGCTGACATCCTGCGGCATTTGCTGCCTGCCGGCATCGTCTTCGGGCATTTGCTGGATCATGATGGCGCCGGCGCGCCAGTTGCCGTCCTGCGGATGTACGCACAGTTTGAAGGAGGTTTTGATCTGTTCGGACTGGGTCAGGTAATGCTGTACGGCATCCGTGATGGATTCCCCCTTCAGCTCCACAATCCCCTGATAGCGCTGCTCTACCGTACCCTGATCGACCGTGAAGGCGATATAGCCATTACCCAGCAGGTGGTAGTAATGGTTATGAATATCTTTCTTGCGCTTGGCCAGCTTCTTGACCCCCGCCGCGTCAAAACCGGCATAGGCGCGCACCTCCCCCTTGCTGGTCACATCGGCGACCAGCAGGCGGATGGGGCCGTCGCCCTTGATCTGCAAGGTAAAGAATCCTTCGTACTTCAGCATGGCGCTGAGCAGCAGGCACAGCGTGACCACCTCGCACAGCAGCGCCGAAACCGGCGGCGGGTAGTCGTGCTGCTGCATCATCTGCGCCAGCACATTGCCAAGGCGCACCATGCGGCCCCGCACATTCGATTTTTCCAGCCGAAAAGGCTGAACGACGTTATCGTCGACCAGGCCGGATTGTTCTGTGCCGTCTTTTTTGATACGAATAGCCATAGCGTCCCTATCCTACCATAAATAGGACAAAATGGATAACAAGACAGAACAGCCGCCGCAAAAAAAGCGTGCCCCCCGCAAAATCTCCGCCCGTTATTTGGAAAATGCGGCGCTTTACTATCTGCAACGCTATGCCACTTCTGTGGATAACTTGCGGCAGGTGCTGCGGCGCAAAGTCAACCGCTCCTGCGCCCACCACGAGGTACCGCCCGATGAATTCTATCCCGTCATCGAGGCGCTGCTGGCGCGCTATGTCGAAAGCGGCCTTTTGAATGACAAGGTCTATGCCGAGGGCCGCGCGGGCAGCCTGCGCCGCCAAGGGCGTTCGCGCCAGGGCATCCTATCAAAACTGCAAGCCAAGGGCTTGGCCCGCGACGATATCGAGCAGGCGCTCGACACCATTGATGCGGAAACCCGCGATGACAGGGGCATGGACGCCGAATTCACCGCCGCGCTGAAACTCGCCCGCAAGAAGAAAATCGGCACGTTCAACCCCAAACCCGAAGCCGATCCGCTACTGCGCCGCAAGCAACAACAGCGCGAAATGGCCCTGCTGGCCCGCAACGGCTTCAGCTATGACACCGCCAAACGCGCTCTGGCATTTGATGAAGACGATGACGGCTATGCCGGCGCCGATGCTTTCGATTAAATAGCGGAAAAATCACTTCACGACTTTCAGATGGCTGTCGCCGCTCTGGTGGGGCGTGTTGCGGATGACGCGGAAGGCCGGCAGCACCACGCGCACCAAGGTTCCTTTGCCGCTTTCGCTGGTGATTTCCAGACGGCCGCCGTGCAGGGAAACGAGCGAGTCCACAATCGTAAGGCCCAGGCCCGTTCCCGCCTTCATGCTGCTGAAAGCCGTATCGACCTTGCCGAAAGGCTGCATGGCTTTCTTGATCTCATCCTTGGTCATGCCGATGCCGGTATCCTTGACATCGATATAAAGCTCGCCGTTCTCCTGCACCGCCGCCGTCACGTCCACGCGGCCGCCTTCGGGCGTGAACTTGATGGCATTGCCGATGAGGTTCAGCATGACCTGCTTGATCCCCAGTTCTTCCGCCATCAGTTCCGGCAAGTCGTCGGAAATGTCGAGATGCACGTCGACCTTCGCCTGCTCGATGCGCGTGGCCATGATGATCATGCAGGATTTCAACGCCTTGGCGAGCTTGAAATTCGTCACGGCCAGTTCGCGGTTGCCGGTTTCGATCTTGGAGACCTCAAGAATTTCGCTGATGACCTTCAGCAGGTAATTGCCGCTGTCGTATATATCCTGTGCGTATTCCTTGTACACCGGCACGCCCAGCGGGCCCATGACCTCGTCCTTGATGATCTCGGAAAAGCCGATGACGGCATTCAGCGGCGTGCGCAGCTCGTGGCTCATGTTCGCCAGAAACTCCATGCGCGTGCGGCTGGAAATCTCGGCCTGCAGGCGGGCGTTGTTCATGGCGGCTTCCGCTTCCTTGCGCTCGGTCACATCCCAGATGCTGCCCTCGAAATACTCGACACTGCCGCGCTCGTTGCGCACCACGCGGGCGTTTTCCATGATCCAGATCTTGTGCCCGTCCTTGCGCATGACCTCTGTTTCAATGCCCGATACGCGGCCTTCGAAAAGCAGCTTATCGACGAAGGCTTTGCGGTCCTCGGGGTTGACATAGATGCTGGCGATATCCTTCATATTCTCCATCATCTCCGCAGCGGAACGATAGCCGAGAATTTCCGCCATGGCGGGGTTGGCGCTGATGAAGCGGCCTTCGGGCGCGATCTGATAAATGCCGCTGACGGAATTTTCGAACATGCCGCGGAAGCGCTGTTCCGCCTCGCGCACCGCAAGCTCGGCACGGCGGCGCTTTTCGATGTCCGTAATCGTCCCGACCACGCGAATGCTTTTGTCCTCGGCCATGCGCAGCATGCTGAAGGCGATCTCGACCGGCTTGACCATGTTATGTCCGAGGCTGAGGCGCGTTTCGATGCGGTAGGCCTGACGCTCGCCGCGCACCAGTTCCTCGAACATTTCCTTTTGCGCGACCTGGTCTTGCTGGTCGATCAGCAAGAACAGCGACTGGCCGATAGTGTCGGAAACCTCGTTATGCGTGATGCGTTTCCACGTTTCGTTAAGGAAGACCAGCTTGCCCGTTTCATCCGTTTCGAAAATAACGTCGGAGACGGAGTTGATCACCGCACGGTATTCCCGCTCGCTCTTGCGCAAGGCATGGAACAACTGATCGCGCTCGGAAATGCGCGATTGCAACTCGTTATGCGCGCCTTTCAAGGTGCGCGACATTTCGGCAAGCTTCAACTCCTGCCGCTGGCGGCGCTCCGCCATGCGCGCGGCCACAAGCGTAATCAGTAAAACAACGACCAGCGCCGCCCAGGGCGATACGGACAGCGCCTTGGCCACGCCGGAGGGCTGCACATCCACATGAATGTCCCAATACTGCCCCGCCAGCGCCAGCGTATCGGTGACGCGCTCCGTGGCGAAATTGCCGAGGCTGCCTTTTTTCTCCCAAAGGCGCTTGTCGATCAGCACATGGCCCGAATCCCGCTCACGGATCATCACGCGGGCGATGTCGCCTTCATGCACCTGCCATGTTTCGGCAAAGATTTTGCCGGGCGTCGTCAGCGCCATGAAGATGCCGAGCCCCTGCCCCGGCATTTGCATCTTGACGACCATGCCGACGGGCGCTTCTTCCGGCGTGGAGGTGGCGCGCTGAAAAATGGGCCAGCCCGCCTGATAAATATAGCCGATTTGCCCGGGCGCGAGGCTCTGCGTCAAACGCACCAGATCCGCATAGCCCGGCCAGCCGAGATCGGCGCGGTAAGCCTGATAACGCGTCTTGTTCTGGATGTCCTCCTGATACCAGGTGTTGTTGCTGGTCGTCCACAGGATGGCGTCCAGCGGCGCGCCTTCCGTCAGGAGTTTCTGCACGCTTTCGGCGACATATATCTCTTCATGCTTGTCGTCACGCACGGCGGCATAAAAATGGGCCAGTGCGGTGACGGTTTTTTCGCTCTGGCGTACGGCATCCTCCGTCATGCGCACCACGTCGCGGGTCACGCGGCGCATTTCCTGCGCGCGGATATCGCCGACGGTAAAATGCAGGATGAGGAAAACAACCACGGCGAGCACGAAACCGTTCACGAAAACGATCGATGTCATCATGCCGGATTTTGCCGTTGCGACGCCCCTGCCCGGTTCGTCGTCATGCAACTTCTGTTTCTTTGCGCCCGACTGCAAAGCCTTTTCCCCTGTTTTTGTAGACCCCGTCTGAACTCCTTACGTTTTATCCCCTTTTTCGGCGGATTTGTCACCGCTAAACACACGTAAGGCGGGGCATACGATATGCATAACTCCATGATTAATCATTATGGTTAAACAATTCTTAAAATTAGATCAAATACGTAAAAAATACGCGATATCTTGGTAGAAGACATAAAATTACAAAAATTTATGACAATAAAATGCCAAATTAAAGGCTGACTCTTTTCGTAAATTTCAATACAATCGTTCGCGTATCGAAGCAAAAAACAGCGCGTACAAGGGTGTGCCTATGACGTTTTAACCGCAAAGCCGGCATCGGCTTTGCTCGCGTACGGGTACGATATAATGGAAAACAAAAACAACAAGCGCGTTTTCACCATTCTGTGCATCGACGGCGGCGGCATCCGCGGCATCGTCCCCGCCCGTATCCTGCAGGAAATCGAAGAGCGCACCGGCAAGCCGATTGCCGAGCTGTTTGACATGGTCGGCGGCCCCTCCACGGGCGCGATCGTCGGCGCAGGCCTTGTCGTGCCCGACCCCGACGAGCCGCACAAGCCGAAACATTCGGCGCTTGAGCTGAAAAATTTCTACTACCAGCACGGGCCCAAGATTTTCCCCGAAATGAAGTTCAAGAGCCTGCGCAAGCTTTCCACCAACGTCATGTACGATCCGAAACCTTTGGAGGATGCCCTCGCCGACAATTTCGGCGATGCGAAAATGAAGGACGCGCTGACGCACCTGATGATCCCCGCGACGGACATCAAAAACTTCCGCCCCGTCTGGATCAACAGCTTCAAGGGCAAGAAGGACATGTCTCCCGAAGGCTGGAGCAGCATGCCCATGAAAGACGCCGTGCGCGCCGCCACGACCGCGCCGACCTTCTTCCCGTCCAAGTATTACAAAACCACGCCGAACGAGGATATGCCCAACGTCACCCATCGCCATGCGCTGATCGACGGCGGCTTCTTTGCCGGCAATACCATGCGCCGCATGATGACGCAGGCCAAGAAACTCGCCCCGCCCGATGCGGAAATCGTCATGGTGCATATCGGCACGGGCGACGTCGACCACAGCCTGTCGCCGGAGGAATTCAACAAGCTCGGCCCCATCGGACTTGTCAGCAAAGGCAACGGCAACCTGCTTATCTCTCTCGTCACCAGCATGGGCGCGCTCGATATCGAGGACGACCTGCGCGAGGAACTGGGCGACAAGCTGCTCAGCTTCGACGGCTTCATCAACAAGGCCGAGAACCCCGACGATCCGACGCCGACGATGGACGACGCCAGCTTGGAAAACCTGAAGGCGCTGGAGCGTTTTGCCGAACGCATCATCAAGGAAAACAATACCGAGATGGACCGCCTGTGCAAAGTCCTGAAGGACCGCACGATTGCCGAAGAACGGCATCTGGAAAGCCAGCAGGCGCTGCAAACCCTGTGCGAAAAACTGGGCGAGCCGAAAACGGTCAAGAGCCTTGCGCGCCTCTACCGCAAGATTTTGAACTACGCGAGCGGCATCGAAAATGCCGGATCGAAAGCCGAGCCGGGCGACGAGGAACTGCAACGCCTCGCCCGCCGCCTCACTGAAACGCACAAAAACGATCTTGATAAAATCTATAACGTCATTCAGGACAAGCTGGAAAACCAGAGCAAGATCATGAACAACCTGCGCGAAGTGGGCGATGATCTCAGTAAATTCTTCAAAAAAGCCGTCGGCCCCGACCGCAAACCGCCCGCGAACGACGACGACAATAACCCCGATGCCCCCGCCAACAGCGACAAGCCCCCCGCCGGCGGCCTCAACCAGACACCGAAGCGCAAGTTCGGGCCGAAGTGGTAAAAAAGAAATAACCTGAAAACTTCCATGTCACCCCCGCCTTTGCGCGGGGGTCCGGTTTTTTTGACGAATCCCTCCGGATGCCCGCACAAGGCGGGCATGGCGCGTAAGCTTGCATAGACAGGCCGCAAAATAAAAAAACCACCGAATGGCGGGGCAAGCTTTTCTTGTCATCTGTCTTTTCCGACACAAAAAAAGTCCCCGGAGCTTCGGGGACTTTTTTTATCAATATGGCCGGGCAATCACCCCGCCGCCTGTTTCGCCGCCGCGCCGGAGAGTTCGGTGCAGGCTTTTTGGATGCGCTCGCAGGCTTTGGTCAGGGTGTCGAGATCCAGCGCGTAGGACACGCGGAAACAGGGGGACAGGCCGAATTCCGCGCCCTGCACCACCACCAGATTGTGTTTTTCCAGCAGATAAGTCGCAAAGTCGGTATCGGTTTCGATCGTTTTGCCTTCGGGCGTCGTTTTGCCGATCACGCCGTCGCAGGAAGCGAAGACATAGAAAGCGCCTTCGGGCGCGGTGCAGGAAATGCCCTCCGCCTTGTTCAGCATCCCGACGACGAGGTCGCGGCGTTCCTGAAACTTCCGGCGCCAATCCGTAAGGAAACCTTGGTCGCCGTTCAGCGCCGCCACGGCCGCGGCCTGGCTGATGGAGCTGGCGTTGGAGGTGCTCTGCCCCTGCACCTTGCTCATCGCCTTGATCAGCGGCAGCGGGCCCGCCGCATAACCGATGCGCCAGCCCGTCATGGCATAGGCCTTGGACACGCCGTTGACGGTCAGGGTACGCTCGAACAGCTCCGGCACGACTTCGGCAATCGTGTGGAATTTGAAATCGTCATAGACCAGATGTTCGTAAATATCGTCGGTCAGGATATGCACATGCGGGTGTTTTTTGAGCACCTCGCCGAGCGCGGTCAACTCTTCCTTGCTATAGGCCGCGCCCGTGGGGTTGCTGGGGGAATTGATAACCACCCATTTCGTTTTGGGGGTCATGGCCGCCGCCAGCTTTTCGGGCGTCAGCTTGAATTTTTCCGCCGCCGTCGCCGTGACGATCACTGGGGTGCCTTCCGCCAGCATCACCATATCGGGATAGGACAGCCAGTAAGGCGCGGCGATGACGACTTCGTCGCCGGGGTTCAGCGTCGCCATGAAGGCGTTATAAAGCACCTGCTTGCCGCCCGTGCCGACAATGACCTGATCGGGCGTATAGGTCAGATTGTTCTCCCGTTTGAATTTTTCCACAATCGCCTTGCGCAGCTCCGGCGTGCCGGGCACGGGGGTGTATTTGGTCTTGCCCGCGTCCATGGCGGCCTTGGCTGCGTCCTTGATGAAATCCGGCGTGTCGAAATCCGGCTCCCCCACGGACAGGCCGATCACGTCCTTGCCTTCCGCTTTCAGCTCCTGCGCCTTGGCGGCGAGCGCAAGCGTGGCGGACGGCTTGATTTTATCCAGACGGCTGGCGATGAAACTGCTCATTTTTATTCCCTCTCTTTTATCGTTTCAGTCCTGTTTAAGCGTGTTGTGAAATGTTGTTTTTATCGAACCATTCCTTGATCCCCTGCAGTGCGGGATGCCGGAGGTTCTTCTCCAGATTGCGCCAGCAGTAGGGGATGAAGGGCAGATATTCCTTGCGCCCCTGCCCGTGGCCGAGCCGCGCGAAAAGGCCGAGGCATTTGACCGCCTGCGCCGTACCGATGGTGGCGTATTCGCCCTTGAACAATTCGGCATCCGCGATCTTTGTTTTGTCGATGAAGCGGGCGAGCATCTCCTCCTCCAGCCCCGCGGGCAATTCCGTGCGCACATCCTGCAACAGGAAAACGAGGTCAAAGGCGGGCGAGCCCATCATGTTGCCGCGCGCATCGGTCATGTCCTGAAAATCGATCAGCCCGAGCGCTTTCACGCCTTCGCGTTCCGGCAGGTAATAAAGGTTCTGCGCGCCGTAATCGCCGTGCAGCAGCACGGGGTCGAAGTGATGCGCCGCCGTGATCGCCGCGCGAAAAAGGTGCAGGAATTCCGCGCGCTGTTCCTCCGTCGGGGGACGGCCCAGCACATGCGGCATGTAGTGGATCAAAAACTGCTCCACGCGGAACAGCCAGTATTCATCGGAATAGGCAACGGATTCCGCCAGCGCCACGGCAGGATCCGCATGGAATTTATGCACCAGCACATCAACGGCAAGATCGTAAAGCCTGCGGATATCCGCCCTGCCCTCGGTGATCAGCTCGAAATACCGCTCGTCCCCGAAATCCTCCATCAGCACAAGGCCGAGATCGTGGTTCATGGCATAAACGGCGGGCACGGTCAGGCCGATCCGGTCCAGCTTCTTTTGCATGGTTTCAAAAACGGCGGTGTCCTCCAGCGGCGGGCGGGCATCCATCAGCACGGCGGTCTTGCCGTCCTTGCCCACGCGGAAAAAACGACGCACCGAAGCATCCATGCGCAGCGGTTGCAACGGGCAACCCGCAAAGGCGGTGGTATCCACAAAATCGCGCAGCTGCCGGTTGCGCTGTTCTTCGGTAATGTCGTTTCTGACTTTTGCTTGCATCCGCACCTGCCCTTTTGAAAAACAGGTGACGGTATCATTTTTAATGCCCGTTTTACAGGAAAAATACGTCAAAACCCTGCCATTACAATGGCTTTACCCTCCTTTGCGCTGCCTTGACCGCCTTGACTATTTCACATAAAATAGAAGAAGGGGAAGCGCGGCCGCAATGGTGGCGTTTAATTGGGAAATGCCATACGAATTCAGCGACTTATCGTTGCCTTTGCAAAAGGTGATCGACCTCGGCGAAATCGACCGCTGGCTGCGTGGCGTGGCGGAGATCGTGCCCCAGCGCAGCACCGCCCCGCCCGATGCGGCAAGCGACGCGCGCCCGCTCTTGTCAGGGGTCGCAGAGCATGATTTTAACACCCATACCCTTTATTTCGGCAACAGCCACCTGATCACAACAAAGGACATCGAGCGCATGGTCGGGTTCCGCCAGCTGCTGGCGGCAGCATCCCAGCAGAACATCCGCGTGGATGTCGACGATCTGGGCGGCGGCCAGATGGAAGTCTCCTTCGCCCCCGGCGAAGCCTTCAGCCGCAGCCGCATCTTCGGCGCCAGCTACAGCAACGTCCTGCCCGCCCTCTTCGGGCAGACCAAAAGGCTGTAAACGAACAACATTACGGCAGGAATTTGAAATCCGGCGCGTCCTTGGCATAGCCCGGGGCGTGGTTTTCCGCATGCGGGCCGATTTGCGCGCCGTCGAGCTCCTTTTTCATCTTTTTGAAGAAGTAATCCTCGTCCGGCTTGCGGTCGGAGCGGAACTCGCGGAAAATGCCGCGCAGAAAACCTTCCACCTCTTTCTTGCCGGCATATTTGCCGTCGAGCGGATAGTTCATCAGCATCAGGCTCTCGCAGTAGCAGCCTTCCAGCGCCACGGGCGGCTGGACGTAGTCGATCGGCACGGGCACGGCGCCCCATTCTTGAAAGATTTTGACGCGCTTGGCGGGATCCATGCTGTCCATTTCAGGGGAAACCTTTTTGGGGTCATTGACCTCGATAAACACGCCCCCCAGCTCCTTGCCCGCGCTTTTGGCGAGCTTTTTCAAGGACTGGATGCGGCTTTGAACCAAAATCTTGCCAAGTCCGCGCTCGCGGTGCGCCGGCGCGATGGCGTTATAGGCCAAAAGGCCCACGTTCTGCGGCTCGTAATAATAGGCAATGCCGATGCCTTTGATCACGCGCCTGGCGGGGTCGGGATCGTCGAGATTTTCGCCCAGCAAATTGACGGCGATACCGACCTTGGGCAGGCGGCCTTCGATGATGTCCTTGATTTTCTCGAGACTGTCGCGTTCGTCCTCATCCGGAAAAGCCGGCACGTAAATGTCGCGGTAAGCCTTGTCGAGCAGCGGGTAAAGATCCGGCCTGTCCTTTGTGACGTTGGCGATTTCAAGAGTCATCTCCTTCAAACTCCTCCGGTTTGATGGGTGAAACGGCCTGACGATGTATCAGAGATTCGGAACATAAGGTTTTTTGGCATAAAAATGCAATAAAATTCTTTAACAGAACCCCAAAAAATGTTACGCCGAGCTCATATAAATTTGACACGCGCCTTCCGCGCCCTTTCCGCCGCCGCGCACGGCCCGATTTGAGGAGGTCTTGAGACATGTCGCAGACGCTGACCATCGCCCATTGGGCGGCCAATCTGTCCCATCCCGTCGCCTCTCTGGATGATTTCACGGCGCTCGTCACGGCACAGCTGGAAAAGGCCAAGACGGAAAAAGCCGATATTTTGATGGCGCCGGAGCATATCAGCGAATACTGGATGCCCTTCGCCCCCGCAAACCTGCCCCTGACGGAGGAAAACGGCTGGGTGGCGGATCAGACGGCGCAGGTCATGCCCCTGCTGCAGGAAGCCGTGAAGCGGGCGGGCGTGGCGCTGGTGGCGGGCTCCTCCTCCTACCGGCACGAAAAGACCGGCAAATGCCGCAACCGCAGCTGGATGCTCTTCCCCGACCGTGAGCCCGTGCACCACGACAAACTGGTCATGACCCCCTCGGAAAAAGACCCCGCGGGCTGGAGCTTCGAGCCAGGCAATACCGTCAACGTCTTCGACTGGCGCGGCATGCGCCTCGCGCTGATCATCTGCCTGGACATCGAAATGCCCGCCGTGGCGCATAAAATGGCATCGGCGGACATCGATCTTCTCCTCGTCCCCTCCATGACGACCAAGATCGCGGGCTATCACCGCGTGTTCAGCTGCGCCCGCGCCCGCGCGGTGGAACTGATGACCGCCGTCGCCGTCGTCGGCTGCGTCGGCGGCGCGAAAGACCCGGACGGCGCAGCGCGCGAATCCTATAACGGCGCCGCCGCGGTTTATATCCCGTCGGAGGAAGTTTTCGGCCATACGGGCGTTTTCACCGATATGCCCGTCCATGCGACATCGGACGGCGCGGGCGAGATGCTGATTTCCCGCGATATTCCGGTCGGCCTCATCCGCGGCGTGCGCCAGGGCAAGCCCGAGGCCTGGCCCGGCCCCTTCGATGCCGCCCATATCGAGATCGCGCATGAAAGCGCACCGGTGCGGAAAGTTTGCTGATTTAAAAACCTTGCCCGTTCAGGCTTCGTTCAAGGGCCCGTTCAGGCCGTGACCCTGCTCTGCGTGCCAGCGCCGGCGATGTGGCGCGCCACCTCCGCGGCCTGGCGGCGGATTTCCGGCACGGCAGTCGTTTCGAGCAAATAGCCGGACAGCGCGGGGCCGATAGCGTAAAGCCCCTCTCCCGCCGCGCCGGCGATCGCGCCCGTCAAATCCTGAAAACCGTTCTTGGCGGCCTTGTATCCGAGGCAGTTTATCACAACGGGCGCCGCATATATGCCTTTTCCGCCGTCAACGCGCAAGCCGTCCGCGCCGCAACGAATGCCGGCGATACGATCCTTGCGGATGTGCAGCATTCCCTGTGCCCGCCATGCCGTCATAATATCGGCCGACTGGGGCGGCATGCGGTGGCGGTGCACGCTCCAATATGCCGACAAGCGCATGAAGCGCGCCCGCTCGGCGTCACTCCACGACAACCATATTTTATTCGTCTCTGGCCGGATGGCGTCTATGACCGCTTGCCAGGGAACGCCCTGCGCTTGCGCCGCTGCCGTTTGCGCCCGCACGACCCGCAAAGCATCCAGAGCGGAGACCGGCAGCCTGTCCGTAAAAAACGCGGGCCATGTTTCAGGCGGCACATGCGGGGCCGGTAAAAGCCCGTGCCGCGAAATGACCGTTACCTCTCCCGTGAATCCGTTCCGATGCAGCGAAACGATCGCATCCACCGTACTCAACCCGCTGCCAAGAATAATAACCTGCGGGTGCGCAGCGACGGCCTGATAATCTACGCGCCAGGGTTCGGCATAATAGCCGGCCGCCGCCGACAAAGCCGCCGCCCCCGGCGGCTGCGCCAGAAGGGTATTGCCCGTCGCGACCACGACGGCATCGGCATGATCTTCGCGCTGCGGCGTGGCAATACGGTATGTGCCGTCGCCGCACCGGCTGACAGACAAAACCTCTTCCGTCCGCAACGCCGTTTCCGCGCCGCCCTGCGTCAGGCGCCCGACAGATGCGGAGAAGCAGTCCGACAGGTATTGACCGTATATCTGCCGCGGCACGAAATCATGCGCCGCGTAAGGCAGGCCCTGCGCGGCCAGCCAGCCGGCAAAATGCCCTGCATCGTCGTCCCTTGCGCTCATCCCCGCGGCACGGACATTCAACAGATGCTCCGCATGCGGCGTACTGTAGGCAATACCGCGGGCATAGCGGCCCACGGCGTCATAAACGGTCACCTTTTCCAGCGCGGCGTCCTGCAAAGACAAATGCGTCAAAAACAGCGCCGCCGATGCGCCACCGCCGACAATTGCCACATGAAGCCCGCGCTCAGACATTTTCCCCGCCTCTGCCTTGCAATTCCGCATATAGCCGGCCGATCATGCGGCTGCCCGTTTTTTCAAAAAGCGCCGGAACCAGAGCATGGATCAGAACAATCGCAGCAGCAGTCAGAAGCCGCGCAAAAAAACGCATCGCAAAGCAAAAATGCCGTGCATAGCTTTCATTGACGGCACAAAGATGCGCAGAAGATTTTTTATATACGGAGAACATGGAAACCCCTTGCCGTTATCCGGCGTTTTTTTCTTTTTCTGCGCCGCACGAACCCGCAAACCTTAACTTATATTATTAAACATGTACAGAGACCGTCCATCGGCGGGCAATCGCCCTGTCAGGGACGTGGCGGCGGGTTATTCTTGCCGTTGATCAGATGATCGCGCAAACGATCAAGGCGTCCGCGCAGGGAACCGTCGATAACCGTATCGCCCACCTGCACCTTCAGGCCGCCCAGAAGCTCGGGATCTTCCTTGACCTTCAGCGTCACGCGCTTATTGAATTTATCCTGAAGCCGCTCTTGCAAGCTCTTTTCCTGCGCGGGTTCCAAAGGGCGCGCGGTGGTGACGCGGGCGATCACGATTTCCTCTCGCGTGACTTTCAGTACGGCCTTGGCCACATCGGGCAACAGCGCAAGATCACCGTTTGACGCGAGAGCATCCACCAATCCCTCGATGGCGCCGCCAAGGCGGGCCTTTTGCCCGATTTCCTTCAGCACATCGGCTTTCAACGCCTGGGGCTGCTGCTTGCTTTGCAACAGATGCTTCAGCTTCGGGTTTTCAAGCAGGATGTCGGACAATTCTTCCACCGCTATCGCGGCTTCGTCAAGCGCGCCGGCCGCGCGCACGGCCTTGAGGAAAGCATCGGCATACAGGCCGGCCTTTGCGGCTTGCAGATTGTCTTTCGGCGTCGACGTGGCCATGGCTTCGCTCCTGTGTGATTAACGTGGACAGGAGTTATTACAGGCGCTTTGCCACCCGATTGCAAGCCCTCTTCGGCGATATAAAATTACAAAAGGCCCGAAAGTCTAGCCGAGCGATTGCCCCTTGGGCTTCGGCGCCGCGGCCCGGGTCGCTTCGGCTTTTTGCTGGAATACGGGAATTTTATCCACGCCCATCAATTCACCGATGGAGGTACCCTCATAAGCATCCTTGGAAAAATGCTTGCCGTTGATGAATTTTTCCATGTAATCCCAAGTTTGCTCTTTCAGGGCCATGAAGTCCAGCTTGGGCTTCACGCCGACGGCACCGCCCGACTGCCGGATGTCGTCCAGCGCCGCGGCCTGCTTGATCCAGTCGGGATCCGCTTCGATATCATATGCCCCTGCCGCCACATAGGCGGAGAAATGATACATGTGGAACGCCGCCGCCTCGACCGGTATCTGCGTCAGGTTGCGTTCAATGCCCCGGTCCGATTTCGCCCCCGGCGCGCCGCGGGCGATCAGGTTCAAATCCTCGCAAGGACAACCGCCGTCCTCACGCGGCTCCAGCGGCAACTGGACGTAATTGAAATCCACTTCGCGAAAGCCCATGCTTTCGTAATAATGGCGACGCCAGAACTGGTCGGTCTTGGCGCCTTCGGTATCCACCAGGATGGATTCGACCGCCATGTTCAGCGGCGCGTTTTGCTCGGCGACCTGTATCAGGTCGATGGTATCGGGATCGCGCCCTTTGCCGAAGGTGCCGGCGACGAAACGCCGCCCTTCTTCTTCCGCGATGCGCAGCGTCATATCGCCAAGGCCGAGGGAGCGGAAACGCGGATCGACGAAGCTATAGACCAGCGATTGCGTGCCGTCGATATCCTTGGCCACCTTGGGATCATCGGCCGCGCTGAGGTTCATGACGTTACGCGCGCCGACGATTTCGCCGTTACGGTCTTCCAGCACGATCCATTGCTCCAGCGAGGGCGCGGCGCTCGTCTTGACGGTATTGATCTTGAGCAGCTTGTCCAGCTCTTCGCGTTCTTCTTCCAGCGGGAATACTTTTTCGTAGAGGCCGTACATACGGCGCATGATGTCCGCGTTTTTCGGATCGGAGCAATCGCTGATGACATGCACCTTCAGCGTGGACTGGTATTCCAGCTTGGCTTGCGCCATATCCTTGCGGTTTGTGAAATCATAGGAACTGTCGGGAAACAGCGTGGCGACCTCCAGCTTGGCCTGCGTCAACTGCTGCTTCATCTCCGCCATGGCAAGGCGGGCGTTTTCCAATTGTTCGCGTGCTTCCGTCCGTGCCTGTTCGGTTTCAGGATCTTTTTTTGCCATTCCGGTGCCACTCCTCACATCATGCTACAAGATAGGAGGATGTTACCATATTAGGGATTAATAAAAAATGAAATCCGTTCTCTTCCTAATAAGATACTGAAATATCAATCTTTTTTGTCCGTTTTCTTAGCGGCGATTTTATGGATGGCGTCCACATGGCTTTGCGACGCCTTGCCGGGGCGGCTGACGGCACCGCGCGGCGCGGGCTCGCCGAAACCAAAGCCGCCGTCATTGCGCCCGCCCTGCAGGCTTTCCAGCACGGCGGCCCCGAATTCGCCGGCTTCGCCGGCCTCGACCTTTTCGGCCGCTTTGGCAGCGGAAGCAGAAGCGGGTTGCTGGTCGGCAAAATTGACCGCATGGCTGACAATGCTCTGAATATGCGGCGCGACAAGGCCGAACAACAACGACTGGTCTTTTTCCACCCATGACATAAGCATTCTTTGCGCCTTCAGATGGTTGCCATCCGATTTTTCAAGCGCATCGCGCACGCGGGACATCGCATATTCACGGCTCATGAGGGTGCTCCTTCTCTGCGGCAACAAGCATGGCACAGGGATTGAGGGAGTGCAAACCGAATGATGGCAGGCGATAATTATGGTTAAACAACCAGCGCCGCCATTTCCTCCAGTACCTTGTGCACACCCCGCACGCGCACCGGCAGATCATCCCATGCGCGCATGAAAACCAGCTTTTGGTCGTCAGGGCGGATTTTGGCGGTGCCGGTTTGCTTCTGGATATAAGCGACAAGCTTTTGCAGGTCGATTTTGCTGCCGGGGTGCAATGACAGCACCGCGCCCTTCGGCCCTGCATCAATCTTGTCCACGCCGGCCTGTCGGCACAGTTGTTTGATCTCAACGATATCCAGCAGGTTTTCCACATCTTCCGGCAAGGGGCCGAAACGGTCGATGAGCTCGGCGGCAAAGGCCTCGATCTCCGTGCGATCCGCCAGCGACGCCGCGCGGCGGTAAATGGCCAGACGCAGGTTCAGATCCTGGATATATCCTTCGGGGATCAAAACCGGCATGCCAAGGTTGATCTGCGGCGACCAGTGCTCCTCAAAGACTGCCTCGCCCTTCTTCACGCCGCCCGCGCGGGCGTTGGCGACGGCTTCCTCCAGCATCTGCTGGTAAAGCTCCACCCCGATTTCGCGGATATGGCCGGATTGCTCCTCGCCCAGCAGGTTCCCCGCCCCGCGGATGTCGAGGTCGTGACTCGCCAGCTGAAAACCCGCGCCGAGGCTGTCGAGCTGCTCGATCGCATGCAGGCGCTGCTCCGCCGCCTTGGTCAGCACCTTGTCAGGCGCGAAAGTCAGATAGGCATAGGCGCGTTGTTTGGAGCGGCCGATGCGTCCGCGCAGCTGGTAGAGCTGCGCAAGGCCGAACATTTCGGCACGGTGGATGACCATGGTATTGGCGTTCGGGATATCGAGGCCGGATTCCACGATATTGGTGGAAAGCAGCACATCATAAGCGCCTTCGTAAAACGCCGACATTTTTTCTTCCAGCTCCTCCGCGCCCATTTGCCCGTGAGCGACGAGAATTTTCAGCTCCGGCACCAGTTCTTTCAAACCCTCTTCCAGATCGCGCAGGTCGGCAATGCGCGGGCAGACGTAAAAGGATTGCCCGCCGCGGTAATGCTCGCGCATCAGCGCATCGCGCAGCACGACGGGGTCATAGGGCAGAACGAAGGTCTTGACCGCCAGACGGTCCATCGGCGCGGTGGTGATGAGGCTGAGCTCCCGCACACCCGTCAGCGCCATTTGCAGCGTGCGCGGGATCGGCGTTGCCGTCAGCGTCAGCACATGCACGTTTTCCTTCAGGTTTTTCAGGCGTTCTTTTTGCTTCACGCCGAATTTTTGCTCCTCGTCCACGATCAAAAGGCCGAGGTTTGAAAATTGAATACTGTTCGACAACAGCGCATGGGTGCCGATGATGATATTCACGTCGCCATGCATCAGGCCGCGCTTGGTGCGCTCCGCCTCCTTCGCCTTCACGAAACGGGACAAAAGGCCCACGTTGACCGGAAATCCCGCAAAACGCTTGGCGAAGCCCTGATAATGCTGCCGCGCCAGCAAGGTCGTCGGCGCGACGACGGCAACCTGATACCCCGCCAGCGCCACGACGACGGCGGCGCGCAGGGCGACTTCCGTTTTGCCGAAGCCGACATCGCCGCAGACCAGACGATCCATCGCCTGATCTTTTTCAAGATCGGCCAGAACTTCCTCGATCGCGCGCTGCTGGTCTTCGGTTTCGGCATAGGGAAAGCCGGCGGAAAATTTCTCGTAACTGTTATCCAGCACCTGAATGGGCTCCGTCCGGCGCAAGACGCGCAAGGCCGCGATTTTCAAAAGTTCGTTCGCCAGCGCCAGCAGGTCTTTCTTGACCCTCGCCTTGCGTGCCTGCCAGGCGATACCGCCGAGCTTGTCGAGCACCGCACCCGTTTCGCCGGAGCCATAGCGGGACAGCACGTCCAGATGCTCCACCGGCACGAAAAGGCGGTCGCCGCCCGCATAAATCAGCTTCAGGCAGTCATGCGGCACGCCGTCCACCACGACGGTTTCAAGCTTTTCAAACTGGCCGATGCCGTGTTCTTCGTGCACCACATAATCGCCTTCGTGCAGCTGGCTGATTTCGAAAACGAAGGCATCGCTTTTCTTTTTCTTCTTCTTGGTGACGCGGGCGAGGCGGTCGCCGAGCAGATCCTGCTCCGTCAGCACCACGACATTCCCCGTCTCGAACCCTTTTTCAAGGCCGAGCACGGAGATAGAAACGCCCTCAGGCAGATTTTCCGGCGCAGTCGGCGCGTCAAGGCTCTGGATTTTCGCAAGGCCGTGCTGCGTTAAAATCAGCTTCAGGCGCTCCTTCGCCCCCTCGCCGTAGGACGCAATCAGCACGCGCTTGCCGGATTTTGTCAGGCTGTCGATATGGGATTTGATTTCGTCGTAAAGCCCCGCGCCATTTTGCGCGCGCACATCGGCAAAATCGCGGCTTTTGCGCCCGCCGCCGTCCTGCTGGCCCGGCGCGGCCTGATAAGGCACAAGGTCGATCACCGCATGATCCGCCAGCTTCAAATGCCATTCGGCATTGGAAAGATAGAGCCGATCCATCGGCGCGGGGCGGTACGCATGGCCGAGCGGCTGGCCGTCCTTTCCTTTTTGATCCGCCTTTAAAATCGACAGGCGCGCCTGATACAGATCATCCACTTGCTGCAAGCGCAAATCCCGCGCCTGTTCGGCCTGATAATCGACCGTCACCGTCGCGCCCGGCACGTAATCGAAAACCGTTTCCAAACGGTCGTAATAAAACGGCAGCCAGTGTTCCAGCCCCGCATATTTGCGCCCTTCGCTGACGGCTTCATAAAGCGCATCCTCGTCCCGCATCGCGCCGAAGGTCTCGCGGTAACGGCTGCGGAACAGCGTAATCGCCTCCTCGCTCAGCAAGACTTCGGAAACGGGGTAAAGCGACAGGCTGCCGCGGTCTTCCGTCGTGCGCTGGCTGAGGGCATCAAAGGCGCGGATATGCTCCACTTCATCCCCGAAGCAATCGATGCGCAGCGGTTCTGCCGCGCCGGAAGGAAAAATATCCACCAGCCCGCCGCGCACGGCAAATTCGCCCGCCTCCCGCACGGTTTCGGTGCGGTGGTAGCCGTTGGCGGCGAGGAAAGATTGCAGCTTCTTCATATCCAGCGTATCGCCCCGCGCGATACTGAAAGCCGCGTTATCGAGCAGACGGCGCGGCACCACGCGCTGCACGGCGGCGGCCACGGTCGTCAGGACGATGCAGGGCTTGCCGTTGCCGCGCGATATCAAGCGGCTCAAGGTCTTCAAACGCTCCCCCATCACCTCGGACGTGGGCGAAACGCGGTCATAGGGCAGGCAGTCCCAGGCGGGAAAGCGCAATACCTCGACATCGGGGGCGAAGAACCGCAGGCTCTCGCTCAAAGCCTCGAAACGGCTGTCGTCGGAGGCGATATGCAGAACCGGCGCCCCCGCCCGCCGCGCCGTTGCCGCCAAAAAGACAGAATCGTACCCCTCCGGTACGCCGAAAAGGGGGTACCGTTCGGGGATGTCTTTACGTGCTGCGGGGCTTTCCTGCGTCATGCGGCCCTTCTGTTTTTATCGGCCACATTATGTATCATCCTTGGGGATAAAAAGCCAATAAAAGCTGCACAACCTCGTTATCTTCGGCGGGCGGAACGGGTTCCGCCCCACTGATCCAGTTATATATGTCAGGGTCGCTGTTGTTCAGGAAACGGTCATAAAGAGCCAGTTGCGCATCGGAAAAGGCGGGCAGATGGGCGTCGGCGAAGCGGCCCAGCAAAAGATCGATCTCCCGCGTGCCGCGGTGCCAGCTGCGAAAGGCCAACCGTTTGCGATTTATGGATATATTGTCCTCGGGCACAGTTTCGGGCATAGTGTAACCTGCTCATTTTTCATGATTTCAAGGATGGTATAGCATGACGATCAAGAATTTCATCAAGGAAAATTTTGTCTTGTGTCTCGGCCTCGCGCTGCCGCTTTTGCTGGTTGTTTTGTTCATGCTCTCCAGCACCCTGCCGCGCCTCTTCGCAACGCCGCCGGCCTATAAGCTGATCCTTGCCGATTACCAAACGCGCCATCACAACGGAGATAACGGGTATACGGTGAAACTGCTCGTGAACAGGGACGGCAAGCTGCAAATGCGCCTGACGCCCGTCAAGGACGGCTACGGCAGCCAGAGCCCGCATCTGCTGATCTTTGACGGCGGGCGCGACAGCGTGCAAAAAGTGGATATCGTCCTGCCCGATGCGGGCGCCTATACCGGCCCCGTCACGCTGCCGGTAAAGGAAGCGGAAAACTATAAAATCGACACCACCAACAAAGCGCCCGACGGCTATGCGTTTTTGCGTGGCCGCGGCGGCTACGGCGGGGTTGTGGGCATTTTCGGCGGCGGCTACCGCCACCACCGCATGTATGTCAAAAAAGGCATGGCCAGCTTCATGCTGCCCGAGATCGACGGCTACTACGGCTATTACGGCGACGATACCTTCATCGGCTGGGTCGTTGAGGAGAAGTAATTTCATCGCCAAAGGATTTCAAACATGTCACAAAAAGACGACGCGCTGCAAGAAGCCGTGACCATCATCCGCAACAACAACCTGACGCTTTCGGAGATTGCGGCAGCGCTGGGGGAAAGTGCGGAGAACAAGGAAAAGCACGACAGCAATATCATCGGCCGCGTATTCAATTATATCGGCGGCATTCTGGTCTTTGCGGGGCTTTGCATTTTCGTCGGCATGTTCTGGGAGAGCTTCGGCAGCGCGACCAAAGTTCTGGTCACGCTCGGCACGGGCTTTGCCGCGTTCCTCTTCGCCCTTGTGGCCATGGATGATGCGAAATACGACCGCGCGGCCACGCCGCTTTTGATCATCGCCGCGCTGTTCCAGCCCGCGGGCATTTTCGTGATGCTGGATGAATTCTCCAGCGGCGGCAAGATCGAGCATGGCATCTTGTTCATGGCGGCGCTGATGGTTATGCAGCAAGGAGCGACGTTCTGGCATAAAAAGCGCACCACGCTGGCCTTCACCACCACGCTTTTCGCAACCATTTTTACCGTGACCTTATTTGAAGAAATCGGTATGCCGGATCAATTCAACGCGATCATCACCGGCATCGCGCTACTGGGAGCCGGTTGGGCGCTGTCGCAATCCCCGCACCGCCCCATTTCGGGTTTTGCTTATTTCTGCGGCGCGGCGGCCTTGATGTTCGGCGTTTATGATGTGGTGAAGAATACGTTTTTCGAGATCGCCTTCCTCGCGCTGGCCGCCTTTTTCGTTTATGCCAGCACGGTGGCGCGCAGCCGCATCCTGCTGGCCATGGGAACGCTCGGCATGCTCGGCTATATCGGGGATTTCGCCTTCGACCATTTCAACAATCAGGCCAGTTTCCCGATTTTGCTGATGGTGGTCGGCATCGCCTTTTTCGGCCTTGGCGCCATGGCCATCCGCATCAACAAGAAATTCATATCCGGAAAGGATCCAAACGCGGTTTGAGCAACAGGCCCTTCATCCTCGACCCGCTGTTTCAGTCCGTCAAGAGCGTGACGGGCGTCGGCCCGCGGCTGACCAAATTGCTGGAAAAACTGGCGGGGCCCTGCGTGGCGGATTTGCTCTGGCACCTGCCCGCCGGCATCGTCGACCGCCGGTACAGCCCCCAAATCCGCGAGGCGCAGTCAGGCCAGGTCGCTACCCTGACCGTGCACATCGACGAGCATATCGAGCCCGCCCGCCGCGGCCTGCCCTACCGCATCAAATGCAGCGACGGCACAGGCGCAATGGATTTGACGTTTTTCAACGCGCGCGGCGATTACCTGCACCATCAATTGCCGTCGGGATCGACGCGCGTGATCAGCGGGCGGCTGGAGTATTACAACGGCTACCTGCAAATGCCGCATCCGGATTTTACCGTGACGCCCGAAGAGGCCGATACCATCCCGCCGCTGGAGCCCGTCTACCCCCTGACCGCCGGCATCACGCAAAAGGTGCTGTATAAAATCATGCGCGGCGCGCTTTCCCGCGCGCCGGAGTTGGAAGAATGGCTCGACCCCGCGCATCAAAAACGGGAGCAATGGCCGGCCTGGCACGACGCCCTGATGACGGCGCACAACCTGCCCGCACCGGAGGCCGCATCGCCCGAGCATCCCGCCCGCCAGCGCCTTGCCTATGACGAGCTGCTCGCCAACCAGCTGACCATGGCGCTGTTGCGCCTGAAACAAAAGCGCCATAAGGGCCGCGTCCTTGACGGCGACGACGCGCTGTTCGACAAGGCGCTCAAAAGCCTGCCGTTCGAGCTGACGGGCGCGCAAAAACAAGCCGTGGCCGAAATCCGCGCCGATCTAAGAACGCCGGAGCGCATGCACCGCCTGTTGCAGGGCGACGTCGGCAGCGGCAAAACGGCCGTGGGTTTCCTTTCCATGGTGCATGCGGCGGGGTCGGGTTGCCAGTCCGTCATGATGGCACCGACGGAAATCCTGGCGCGCCAGCACGAACACAAGCTCGCGCCGCTGGCCGCCGCCGTCGGGCTGAAGGCCGTCACCCTTACCGGCCGCGACAAGGGCAAAACCCGCAAGGACATTCTGGCGCAAATCGCCGACGGCAGCGCCCATATCGTCATCGGCACCCATGCGCTGTTTCAGGAGGACGTCGTTTTCCGCGACCTCGGTTTCGTCATCATCGACGAACAGCACCGCTTCGGCGTGCACCAGCGCTTGCAGCTGTCGGAAAAAGGGGGAATGACCGATGTGCTGGTCATGACCGCAACGCCCATTCCACGCACGTTGACGCTGACGGTTTACGGCGATATGGATGTCAGCCGCCTGAATGAAAAGCCGGCGGGCCGCCTGCCCATCGATACGCGCCTCGTTTCCAGCGAGCGCATCGGCGAGGTCGTGGACGCGCTGAAGCGCAAGATCGCGGCGGGGGAGCGCGCCTATTGGGTCTGCCCGCTCGTGGAAGAATCCGAAAAACTGGATCTTGCCGCGGCGGAGGAAAGATTTCGCGACCTGCGGCACCATTTCGGCGACCGCACCGGCCTGCTGCACGGGCGCATGAAGCCCGCGGAAAAAGACCGCATCATGGAAAGCTTTGCGCGGGGCGATCTGGATATTCTCGTCTCCACTACTGTGATCGAGGTCGGCGTGGATGTGGCGGAGGCGACGGTCATGGTGATCGAACATGCCGAACGCTTCGGCCTGTCGCAGCTGCACCAGCTGCGCGGGCGCATCGGGCGCGGCAGCGGCAAATCCACCTGCCTTTTGATGTATAACCCGAAAGCTGGCGAAACCGCAAAAAAACGCCTGTCCACCATCCGCGACACGGAAGACGGCTTCGAAATTTCAGAGGAAGATTTAAAACTGCGCGGCGCGGGTGAAATGCTGGGCACAAAGCAAAGCGGCCTGCCCGCCTTCCGCCTTGTCAGCCCGGAGCATCACCACCACCTGATCGCCACCGCACATGCCGATGCGCGGCTGGTGCTGGAGCGCGATCCGGATCTGCTTTCCCCGCGCGGTAAGGCCTTGCGCACCTTGCTGTATTTGTTCGAAAGGGATACGGCAATCCGCTATTTGCGGTCGGGTTAGCGCCGCGGCTTGTACTGGTGCACGGATTGCAGCAGCACTTCGTTGACAAGATCGGGACCGACCACGCGTTGCGTCACATCCGACAGGCGCAGCTTGACCGCTTCCACATCGACGACATCGTTGCGCATCATCGCCTGCCCCGCGCCCAGCGCGCCGTAAAGCTCCCGCAAGTACGCGTCCAGCAGCTTGGGTTTATAGGCGGCGATTTTCTCGCGCTTGCCCGACTTGCATTCCAGGGAGACGGAAACGCTGACCTGCTGCACCAGCCCCTGATCCGTCATCACGGGAATGTTCATCGGCATCAGGTCGTAATATTCCACGGCATCGGGATTCGGCACCGCCGCGTCGTGCCCGTCGGCGGCAAAAACATGCCCGGACAGCAAAACGGCAAATAAAACGGTAAAAACAGATTGCTTGATCACAATACGCACCCCCGATTTCGCGGTTCCCACCATTCATCAGATTAACCCGAATGGGTTAAAAAGGCGTGAAGGAATCAAAAACAAGGCGGTTTTCGCCGTCATCAAAGCAAGTTTCTGAAATCAGGGCATTATTCCTGCCGTGCCAGACGACTGTGGCGCATGGAATAGCAGAAATAGATGACCATGCCCGCCAGCAACCACAGGATGAACCGTTCATGCGTATGTGCCGGCAGGAACAAAATCAGGGCGCCGCACGACAAAACGCCCAGGATGGGAACAATAATCCCTCCCGGCACGCGGAAAGGCCTTGGCATATCCGGATGCGTGAAGCGCATCATGATCACACCCCCGCATACGATCACAAAGGCCGCAAGCGTGCCAATATTCACCAGTTCGGCCAAAGCGCCCAACGGAATGAAACCCGCCATGACCGCCATGACGACGCCGCAAATCACTGTCGTCCGCGCCGGCGTATGCGTTTTTTCATTCACATGGGAGAAGAAGCCCGGCAGCAAGCCGTCGCGCGACATGGCGAAAATAACCCGGGTCAGGCCGTAATAAAGCACAAGCATGACGGTAACCAAGCCGGTGATGACCCCCGTCGCCACCAGCGCGGAGGCCCAGTTGATGCCCAAAAGCTCCAGTGCATGCGCCACGGGCGACGACACGTTCAGCTCGGTATAGGACACGACACCCGTCAGAAGCCCCGATACGATGATGTAAATCAGCGTACAGAAAACGAGGGAGCCGATGATGCCGATCGGCACGTCGCGTTTCGGGTTGCGCGCCTCTTCCACCGCGGTGGAAATGGCATCGAAACCGACGTAAGCAAAAAAGACCAGCGAGGCCCCCGCCAAAACGCCCACGGTTTTGCCGTCGGGCAGTTTTTCGAACCAGCCATAGGGCATGAAGGGATCCCAGTTCGCCGGATCGACATTAAAAGCGGCTACGGCCACGAAGACCCCGATCGCCATCAGCTTGATAAACACCATGACGGCATTCAGGCGCGCGCTTTCCTTCACGCCCTTGATCAACAGCCCCATCAGGGCAAGAATGATCAGCATGGCGGGCAGGTTCACGATCCCCCCGCCGCCTTCCGCGAAAGGCCCCTTTGTCAAAGCCTCCGGCAAGGGCGCCCCCATGGCGGAAAGCGCCGTGGCCAGATACCCCGACCAGCCGTTTGCCACTGCCGCCACGGCAACGCCGTATTCCAATACAAGATCCCAGCCGATGATCCAGGCGATGACTTCGCCGAAGGCCGCATAGGAATAGCCGTAGGCGCTGCCGCATCCGCCGACGCTGGCCGACAGTTCCGCATAGGACAAGGCGGCAAAAGCACAGGCAAGCCCCGCGACAACGAAAGACAAGACAACGGCAGGGCCTGCTTGCGTCGCGGCCGCTACACCGGTCAATACAAAAATGCCCGTGCCGATAATCGCACCAACCCCGAGAAGCGTCAGGTCCAAGGCGCCCAGACAGGGCTGCAACTTATGTTCCGCTTCCGTCATGTTGGGCATTTTTTTACGAAAGAACGGCCTGAAATTAAAAAAGGACATGAAGAGCCTCGTCACAAAGCAAAACAAAAAGCGGTAAGGAAGAAGTATATCCATGGAAAAAGAAGATGGGAAGCCCCTATCTCTATGTTATTATTCGTAAACTTTGCGCAACCCGGCCGTGACAGGAAGAACGCATGCTCAAATTCGACATCAAGGACAAAAACCATATCTATCAGTTGATCGCCGGCATCACGGCGGTGGTCTTTATTCTGCTGGGCTGCCTTTTTATCCTGAGCCCCTTCTTCCCCGCCATCCTGCTGGCCGTGATCCTCGCGCTTTCCACATGGCCCGCCTTTGAATGGCTGAACAGGAAGCTGAAACGCCGTACATGGCTTGCGGCCTCGCTCATGACCGTCTTGCTGGCGCTATGCTTTATCGTGCCGCTGGTCATCATCGGCACCAGCAGCGCGGAAAACTTCGGCAAGATTTCCGGCTTGTTCCGCAGCGCGTTGCAGGGCAATACGGAGGTCGTCGGCCATCATCTTTCCGCCATTCCCTATGTCGGGGACGACATGGCCGCCTATTGGTCTAATCTGACGGCCGATCAGGCGCGGTTTGAAAGAACCATGGAGGAATATGTCGGCAAGACATCCGACGGGCTGATCAAGCTCGGCGGCAGCATCGGGCGCGGCCTGCTGGATTTGACGCTGGGCGTGATGATCGCGTTTTTCTTTTTCCGCCACGGCACGCGCGCCGCTGCACGGGTGCGCGCGCTGATCGACAGATTCGGCGGTGAATACGGGCAGCGGTTGCTGGAGGTGACGAAGAACACGCTCATCGGCGTGGTCTACGGCATCATGGGGACGGCGCTGGCGCAAGGCGCGCTGGCCGCGCTGGGGTTCTGGTTCGCGGGCGTGCCGGGCGCCAGCTTCCTCGGCCTGATGACGTTCTTTTTGTCCTTTATCCCCAACGGCCCGCCGTTCATCTGGGTGCCCGCCGCTTTCTGGCTTTACACCGAAGGCCATATCCCGCAAGCCGTTTTCCTCGGCCTTTGGGGGCTGATCGCCGTCAGCGGCATCGATAACATCCTGCGCCCCTATTTCATCAGCCTGCGCGGCAACCTGCCGTTCCTGCTGACCTTGCTGGGGATTATCGGCGGAATCATCGCCTTCGGCTTTATCGGCATCTTTATCGGCCCGACGCTGCTGGCGCTGGCCTATGCGCTGATCATCGACTGGACGTCCCTGCGCCGCGGCGAGGAAGCGGAAACGGCGGATGAAGCGGAGACGCAAGAATAAAACCGTAGCATACCGAAAACCAAAAAGGCCAGCCGCAGGGGCTGGCCTTTTTCAGTTTTTCTTATACTTCGCTAAACTTGAATTACCGGCGTGCGACCTGGCCTTGGCACACCGGCTTGGATGTCGGGCTGTTCGGCCAGGGCTGCTGCGCCCAGCGGCGCAGTTTTTCCTGATCCATCGCAAGGGCGCTGTCGATGCGTGAAGCAAAATGCTGGCAGAAGCTGCCCGTGGACATTTTGATCGCATGCTGTGAAATCTCGTTCGCCAGCGACGTGCGCAGGGAATGGAACTGCTTTTCCGGCGCGGCGGCGCCCTGCGCACGGTAATAGTCGATGATGTCGTTTTCGTAGGATTTGATCAAGGCGCTGTTTTTCTTGGAAAAGGCCTGATACTTTTCGTACATGTTGCCACCCTGCGCCATTTTCATGCAGGTCAGGGAAATGACCATCAACTCGCTGTGGATGCGCAAGCCCTGCTCCGCTTCAAACTGGCGGGGGGAATAGCACTGCTCTGCCATTGCCTGCGTTGCCGTAGTTGTCATGCATGCCGCCATGGCGATGGCGATGAAAAATCGTTTCATTTGTAAATAACCTGCCCAAAACGTCTCTATTATGTCGAGAGAGAAAGGTTTACAGGAACCCACGATTCTGTTCAAGCGCCGATTAAGACAATTACGTCACCGGCGTCAAAACCTCTGCTTTTTCAAAGTATAACCTCAGATTGTCCACCACCAGCTGCGCCATGGCAGCGCGGGTTTCATGCGTGGCGCTGCCCTGATGCGGCTGCAAAACGACGTTGTCCATCTGGCACAGGGCGCTCGGCACATCCGGCTCGTTTGCGAAAACGTCCAGCCCCGCGCCGGCGATCACGCCGCTTTGCAGGGCGTCGATCAGCGCGTCCTCGTCCACGATCCTGCCGCGCGCGATATTGACCAGCACGCCCGCTTTACCCAGCGCGCGCAGCACATGGCCGCCGACGAGATGATGCGTCTTGTCGTTATAAGCGCAGGTAATCATCAAAATATCGCTGGCCGCGGCAAGGCTTTCCACATCGGGATAAAAGACCGCATCCCCGGCAAAATCCGGCTTTTCACTGCGCCCCGTATAGGCGATTTTAATGCCGAAGGCGCGCGCGCGGTGCGCCACCGCCTGCCCGATGCGCCCCATGCCGACGATGCCCATCGTGCGGCCCCTCAGCGCACGGCCGAGCGGCATGGCGCCTTTTTTGGCCCATTGGCCGCTGCGCACGTAGATATCGGCCTCCACCATACGGCGGAAAACGGCAAGCGTCAGTCCCATGCCGATATCCGCCGTATCGTCCGTCAACACATCGGGGGTATTGGTGACGATCACCCCCTGCTCCTTGGCTGCGGCGACATCGACGCTGTCATAGCCGACGCCGAAATGGCTGATGATCTCCAGCCCGGGTAAGGCGTGAATCAGCCGCGCGCTCACCCCCGACCAGGCCGTGCTGACGATGCCTTGCACGTCATTGCGAATCCCGCTCAGGGTTTCTTCGGGGTTTTCGGCCTGCCAGAGCTTGGTCACGGCGTAATTTTCTTCCAAAAGCTGCATTTGCGCGGCGGGGATCGGCCCCATCATCAGAATTTTTCGGCGCATGTGATTGATCCCCTGTAGTTATGTATAAATTTTACTGGACATTATGGCGAAATATATGGTTAATAGTGTTCCGCTTGGGTGATAGAAAATAACACGAGATTGCACAGCAGGGAATGCAATGACGAAGAAGCTCTTTATCAAGACCTGGGGCTGTCAGATGAACGTCTACGACAGTCAGAAAATGGCCGATATTCTGGCCAGCCTGGGCTATCAGCCGGTGGAAGAGCCCGACGATGCCGACCTGATGATCCTGAACACCTGCCACATCCGCGAAAAAGCGACGGAAAAGGTTTTTTCCGACCTCGGCCGCCTGCGCGACCTGAAGGAAGCCAAGGGAAACAAGGGCGAAAAAGCCTTGATCGCCGTCGCGGGCTGCGTGGCGCAGGCCGAGGGGGACGTCATCATGAAACGCGCCCATTACGTGGATATGGTTTTCGGCCCCCAAACATACCACAAACTCCCCGAAATGGTACTGGAAGCCACGGGCGGGAAACGCGTGGTGAATACGGATTTTCCCCCTGAATCCAAATTCGACAACCTGCCCGAAGAAAACGCTTCACAAGGCCCCTCCGCCTTCCTCTCCATTCAGGAAGGCTGCGATAAATTCTGCACCTTCTGCGTGGTGCCCTATACGCGCGGCGCGGAATATTCGCGCCCCGTGCAACAGATCATAGACGAAGCCAAGCGCCTTGCCGCCAAGGGCGTGAAGGAAATCACCCTGCTGGGTCAGAACGTCAACGCCTATCACGGCGAAGCAGCGGGCGGCAGCACGTGGAACCTTGCCAAGCTGATCAAGGAAATCGCTAAAATCGACGATATCCTGCGCATCCGCTACATGACGTCGCATCCCAAGGATATGGATGACGAGTTGATCGATGCGCACGGCGGCGTTGAAAAACTGATGCCCTTCCTGCATCTGCCCGTGCAGTCCGGTTCCGACCGCATTCTGGAGCTGATGAACCGCAAGCATACGGCAGAATTTTATATCGACATCATCAACCGCCTGCGCGCCCGCCGTCCGGACATCGCTTTCAGCTCCGACTTCATCGTCGGCTTTCCGGGCGAGACGGACAAAGACCATGAAGACACCCTGACGCTGGTGCGCCGCGTGCATTACGCCTCCTGCTATTCCTTCAAATACAGCCCCCGCCCCGGCACGCCGGGCGCTGCGATGGGCGGCATTGTGGCGGAGAAAGTCAAAGACGGACGCCTTCAGGAATTGCAGACCCTGCTGTTCGAACAGCAACAGGCCTACAATGACAGCTTCGTCGGCAAAACATTGCCGGTGCTGTTCGACCGCCGCGGCACGCGCAAGCAGCAGCTGCTCGGCAAAACGCCCTATATGCAATCGGTTTACGTCGATGACGCACCGGACAGACTCTTTGGCCAAATCGTGCATGTGAAGATTGAAAAAGCCTTCCAGAACGGCATGGCGGGTACTATTGACACCACCGAAACCACCCTTACTCCCTCTCACAAGAACAAGGCAGAAGCAGCATGAGCCAGACGTTTGACATCCAACTCGGTAAAGAAAATCAATCTTCCCATTTCGCCTATATCCTCCTGCAGAAAAAACAGGATCTGGGCAGAACCTTTGAAAAGAACTTCAACGTCACCTTCGGCCAGAACGCCGGCGGCGCGCTCAGTTTCACCACGGCCCCGGGCAACGAGCAAAACGTGCGCAACGGCTTCAACATCGTGCTGAAGCAATTCGCGCAAGGCAAGCATCTGACCAAGCAAATGATCAGCGAAGCTGCGGCCACCGTTTTCGGCGACCAGCCCGCGGCGGGTAACGACAACGCCATGCGCGGCAATTTCAACAGCAATGCCGGCCAGGGCCAGAATCCGCGCGCACCGTACAAATTCGAGCCCAAGACCGAAGGCCAGGCGATCCTGAAACAACAGATAGAAGACAACGACATCACCTTCGGCATCGGCCCCGCCGGTACGGGAAAAACGCACGTGGCGATCGCCGTCGCCATCGACATGCTGAACAAGAAGCAGGTCGAGAAAATCCTGCTTGCCCGTCCGGCACAGGAAGCGGGCGGGGAAAAAATCGGCTTTCTGCCCGGCGATCAGAAACAGAAACTCGATCCCTACATGCGCCCGCTGTACGACGAGCTGACCAAAGTCGTCGGCAAGGAAAAGCTGGAACGCATGATGAGCAGCGGCATCATCGAACTCGTCCCGCTGGGTCTGATGCGCGGACGCACTTTTGAAAACGCGTTTATCATCGTGGACGAAGCGCAGAACGCGACGCAGGAATTGACCGAAATGGCGCTGACCCGCTTCAGCTTCGGCTCCAAAATGGTTTTGACCGGCGACCCGGCGCAAACCGACATCCCGAAAGATTCCGGCCTGAAATGGGCGGCGGAGGCGCTGGACGGCGTAGAAGGCATCGGCAGGTATCAGTTTACCTCCAAGGACATCATCCGCCACCCCGTTGTGCAGCGCATCGTCGATGCGTTGCAAAAGGTGAAAGAAGCGGCTGCGAGCACCGAGCAGCAACAGGTGCCGGACAAAGCCAAAAAGCCCAAGGCACCGGGTGCCGGCGCTTAAGAAAAGGTGCATAAATACCGCCAATAAAATGCACCGTTAAGAAAAATTCAACTTTTCGTGGTAAAGTGGGGTTAGGTATGATGCCTGACCCCGCTTTTCCATTTTCGGGGATAACCTTTAGGAGCCGCATTTGAGCAAACAACCCGTCCGCCGCATCGGACTTCAATTCGAAGATAACACCCTCGTCCCCCTGCTTTTCGGCGAACATGACAGCCACCTTGCCCAGATCGAAGAAGAACTGGATGTGGAAATTTCGTCCCGCGGCAACGAACTTGTCGTGACCGGCAGCAAGCAAAACCTGCGCGCCGCGCAATCCGTTTTCGACGTGCTGTGGGAACGCCTCAACAAAGGCATGGGAGTCGGCACGGAGGAAGTCTCCTCCGCCATCCAGGTCGCCCGCAGCCCCATGGATCCCGGCACGCGCGACACCGCCATGGCCGCGCTGACCGAAGCGCAATTGAAAGTCCGCGCCAAAAACCGCGACATCACCGCCCGCACGCCCAAGCAGGCGGAATACCTGGAAGCCATTCGCCATCATCACCTTGTTTTCGGTCTCGGCCCTGCGGGGACGGGCAAAACCTTTCTCGCCGTCGCGCAGGCCGTCACGATGATGCAGGCCGGCGAAATCGACCGCCTGATCCTGTGCCGCCCCGCGGTGGAGGCCGGCGAGCGTCTCGGCTTCCTGCCCGGCACGATGCAGGAAAAGATCGACCCCTTCCTGCGTCCGATCTACGATGCGTTGCACGACATGCTGCCGCCCGACCAGATCGCCCGCCGCCTTGCCGACGGCACGATCGAAATCGCACCGCTGGCCTTCATGCGCGGACGCACTCTCTCCAGTGCGGCGGTCATTCTGGACGAAGCGCAAAACACCACGCCCGCCCAAATGAAAATGGCGCTGACGCGCATCGGCGAAGGAAGCCGCATGATCATCACGGGCGATTTATCACAGACCGACCTGCCGCCGGGCCAGCCTTCCGGCCTGCATGACGCGATCGATGTCTTGAGCGGCGTGAAGGATGTCGCCATGATCCGCTTTGACGAACAGGACGTCGTGCGCAGCCGCCTGGCGAAAAGCATCGTCGAGGCCTATGAAAAGCGCGACAAGAAAAACGCCGCATCCAAAAACGGCAAGGCCAAAACCTGACAGGGAAAGAAAACGTCATCATGACCACGACCCGGCTGAAAAGCAAACGCGTCACCGTGCATCTGGATACGGCATCGGACAGGTGGAAGCGCGCCTTCCCGCGCATGAAGGCGCTGATCGAGGAAGCCGCCGTCGCCGCCTATGCGGCGGCGAAAAAACCGCTGCCGTTTTCCCGCCGCGATTTCGACATCGCCATCATCCTGACCGACGACAGGACGATCAAAGCGCTGAACCACGATTACCGCGGCATGAACAAGCCGACGAACGTGCTGTCCTTCCCCCAGATCAACCTGCAAAAATTCAAAAAGGCGGAGCTGGATACTTTCCCGCCCAAAATGCCGATCCCGCTCGGCGATGTCATCCTGTCTTTCCAGACCATCGAGCGGGAAACCCGCGAACAGGGCAAATCGTTGAAAAACCACACCATTCATTTGGTCGTGCACGGCGTGCTGCATCTTCTGGGATACGATCACATGCGCCCGAAAGATGCAAAAATTATGGAAAAATTAGAATGTGACATTTTAGCTGATTTAGGCTACCCTGATCCTTATAATGAATCGCATGATGAACAATACGATGTTAAAACCACAGCGAAACGGCGCGCCAATGACCGGAAATAAGTTGTCCGCAAACAAGGCGCCCGCAAATAGCCGGCACATGGAAGATGCTTTGCAAAAAAGCGATGCCGATACGGACGAACCTCCGATAGGCAGCACCACGCCGGAGACGACAGCGCCGGTTCCCGTTTCCTCCCCGCGCGAAAGCGAAGGCCGGCTGAAAAGCTGGGTCAAGAATCTCTTCCCCGGCCGCAAGTTCGACAGCGAAGACTCCCTGCGCGACGCGATCGAGGAATTGATGGACGAGGAGGACGGCGGGCCGAAATCCTCCGTCGCCGCGCACGAACGCGCCCTGATTACCAACATCCTGCAATTGCGTGACCTGCCGGTGGTCGATGTCATGGTGCCGCGCGCCGACATCGTCGCCATCAACCTGACCGCCAGCAAGGAAGAGCTGAACGCCCTGCTCGCCCAGCGCCCACACAGCCGTATTCCGGTTTACAAGGACGACCTCGACAACATCGTCGGCGTCATCAACATGAAAGACATGGTCGCCCATATGGCGCAAAGCACGGCATTCGAGATACGCGACATCATGCGCGACGTGCTGGTGGTCTCCCCCGCCATGCGCGTGATGGATCTGCTGTTGCAGATGCGCCAGTCCAAAGTGCATATCGCCTTCGTCGTTGACGAATTCGGTGGCATTGACGGCCTGATCACGATCAACGACCTGATCTCCGCCATCGTCGGCGAAGTGGATGACGAATTCGATTTCGACATCGCCCCGCAGATTATCGAGCGCCCCGACGGCTCCGCCATCGTGGACGCCCGCCTCTCGCTGACGGATTTCGAGGCCCGCTACGGCGAGATGTTCACCGAGGACGAAGACCACGAAGAAGCCGATACCCTTGGCGGCCTTGTGTCCTACATCGCCGGCCGCGTGCCAGCGCGCGGGGAGCTGATCAAACATGACAGCGGCCTGGAATTCGAGGTCATCGACGCCGACCCCCGCCGCATCATGCGTCTGCGCGTGCGCAACCTGCCGCAGAAGCAGACGGTAGCGGAATAGCCTGCCACCTATCTTCTTTTGTCATTTCGAATACAGTGAGGAATCGATAGCTTGTGAAAGAATGGCAAGAGATGCGGATTCCTCACTGCACTCGGCATGACAAGGAGTAGGCTGATAAAGAAAAATCGGAATCCGGCTTATTTATCTCTTTTCCCCCGCTGGCCTTTTTGCCGCAAATCATGCTACACATGCGCCATGATCGACCGTTTGCAAAATCTGACCGGGTTTAAAAAATACGCCGCCCTTTTCGGGTTTGGCGCGCTGATGGTTTTGGGGCTCCCCCCCATAGGCTTTTTCCCCGTCATTTTCGCATGCGTCCCCGCCCTGATTATTCTGACGGCAACTGCGCCCACACGATTCCGCGCCTTTTTATCGGGCTGGACCTTCGGCGCGGGATATTTCATTTTCGGCCTTTATTGGGTCAGCGCGGCGCTCTTTGTCGATATCAACCAATGGGCATGGGTATTGCCGCTCTCGCTCGTCGTCGGGCCGGCCGTGCTCGGCATTTTTTACGGTTTCATCCCCTTGCTCGTCTGGCAGTGGCGCGCGCGGCGCGAAGCTTACGCGCTTTTGTTCGTCACCGCCTGGGCGCTGGTCGAGTTTGCACGCGGGCATGTCCTGACGGGTTTTCCGTGGAACCTGCCGGGGCATGTCTGGAACGACGTGCTGCCGGTTTTGCAAACCGCCTCTTTTGCGGGGATTTACGGCCTCAGCCTGCTGACCCTGTTCTGGGCGAGCCTGCCGGTGATCTACAAAAATCGCGCGCTTGCCCTTGCGGCGGCGGCCTCCTTGCTGCTGCTCTTCGCCTGGGGCGTCTGGCGCGTGACCGATAACCCGACGCGGCAAGCGGGCGATTACCTGATCCGCATCGTACAGCCCAACCTGCCGCAAAGCATGAAATGGGATCCGGACGAAGACTGGCGCAATCTGGAGCGTCATATCGACCTGACCAAAAACACCGAGGCAGAAAAAGAGGCCGAGCGCGAGAACCCGCCGCCCCGCTTCGTCGTCTGGCCCGAAACCGCCTCCACCGCCGATCTGGCGCATTTCCCCGAGATTGCGCAAATCATCGCCGCCGGCATGCCGCAGAACAGCACGTTGGTGCTGGGCAATCTGCGCGTCACGCTTGACCGCCGCCAGTCACCCGTCGCCTATCATAACAGTGTGACGGCAATGAATAAAAAAGGCGTGGTCGAAGCGACCTACGACAAGCATCACCTCGTTCCCTTCGGGGAATACATCCCCTTCCGGCGCGAAATGTCAGTCATCCGGCCATTGGCGCTGGCCGTCTCGGGCATCGGGGATTTCACGCCCGGCGAGGGGGTGAAGACCCTTCATCTGGAAGGCCGCCCGAGCTTCAGCCCGCTGATTTGCTATGAAGTCATTTTCCCCCGTGAGGTGGCGGATGCCGCCGACCGCCCCCAGTGGCTGGTCAATGTGACCAATGACGGCTGGTACGGCAATTCGGCCGGCCCCTATCAGCATCTTGCCATCGCCCGCCTGCGCGCGATCGAGGAAGGCCTGCCGCTGGTACGGGCCGCCAATACGGGCATTTCCGCCGTGGTCGATCCTGTGGGCCGCACCATCGCCCGCCAGCCGCTGTTGACCGCCGGCAGGCTCGATAGCATTTTGCCGCAGCCCCTGCCGCCGACACTCTATGCCCGCTTCGGCAATGCCCTCTTTTATATTCTTGCCCTGTTGACGGGGCTGGCCGGCGCTTTTCTTGCCGTGAAAAAAACCGCCTCATAAAAAGTTTTGATTTCAACACTTTGCGCAAGCGTTTTTATGTACAATAAAAGGTTGAATACATACGTATGTTGACAATGAGGGGTTGTATTCATATATAATGGGATATATACCGTTTTTCGAATACAAAGGTTCATTTTATGCCCCGCACACGTCCGGATGATGAAGGCCCTCACCCTGTCGACACCCATGTCGGCGCCAAGGTTAAATCCCGCCGTCTTATGCTGGGGCTGAGCCAGGAAGAACTTGCCAAATCCATCGGCCTTACTTTCCAGCAGGTTCAAAAATACGAACGCGGCACAAACCGCATCAGCGTCAGCCGTCTGTCCGATATCAGCAAGGCGCTGAAAGTCTCCATGGATTATTTCCTCGAAGGCTGCGCCGCCGCTGCCGCCGGCGGCAGGAAAATGGCCATGAAGGGCGTTTCCGATACGCCGCAGGCCCTGTTGGAGCCCGACCCGATGACAAAACGCGACGTACTGGAACTGGTGCGTGCCTATGAGCAAATCGGCACACCGGCCCTTAAAAAACAGCTACTTGAAATGGCCAAAACCATGGCCAAGACAACCGGCGACGCGTAACCCTTTCCCCTTCACTTGAGAAAGACTTGCATTTCGCTATTGCGGCAGCGCAACAGCCCTTCTATAAATATGAAATACGTCCCGCAAAACAGGGGCGGAACAAGCAAAGCACAAGGATATTTATGACCGAGCAGAAATACATTTTCACCAGTGAATCCGTTGGCGAAGGCCACCCCGATAAAGTCTGCGACCGCATTTCCGATGCCATCGTCGATGCCTATCTGAACGCAGACCCCTATGCGCGCGTCGCCGCCGAATGTCTCGCGACCACCGGCTTCCTCTGCATCGCCGGTGAAACGCGCGGCCCCGCCTCCATCACGGCGGCCGATATTGAAACCATCGCCCGCCACGCGGTGCGCGACATCGGTTACAAGCAGGAAGAATTCCACTGGGAGAAAATCAAGGTCGACGTGCGCCTGCATGCGCAATCCGCCGACATCGCGCAAGGCGTCGACGCCGCGGGCGACAAGGATGAAGGCGCCGGCGACCAAGGCATCATGTTCGGCTACGCCTGCCGTGAAACCGAAGCATTCATGCCCGCCGCCATTCAATATTCGCACGCGATCCTCAAATCGCTGGCCGAAGCCCGCCATTCCGGCGCGCTTTACAAGCTGGGCCCCGATGCGAAAAGCCAGGTGAGCCTTGAATACCTGAACGGCAAGCCCGTGCGCGCGACTTCCGTCGTTGTTTCCACACAACATGATGAATCCGTCTCGCAAGAAGAAGTCCGCGAAATGGTGCGCCCGCACGTGCAGAACATCCTGCCCGAAGGCTGGATGTGCGACGAAAGCCAGTTCTACGTCAACCCGACCGGCCGTTTCGTCATCGGCGGACCGGACGGCGACTGCGGTCTGACGGGGCGCAAGATCATCGTCGATACTTACGGCGGCGCGGCGCCCCACGGCGGCGGCGCTTTCTCCGGCAAGGATCCGACGAAGGTCGACCGCTCCGCCGCCTATGCGGCGCGCCATGCGGCGAAAAACATCGTGGCCGCCGGCCTTGCCGACCGCTGCACGATCCAGCTTTCCTACGCCATCGGCGTATCGCATCCGATTTCCATCTATGTGAACACGCACGGCACAGGTCGTTTCAGCGATCTCGCCTTGTCGCAGGCGCTGCAGGAAGTCGCCGACTTCCGCCCGCGCATGATCCGCGAGCGTTTGAATCTCAACAAGCCGATCTACGCCCGCACCGCCGCCTATGGCCACTTCGGCCGCACACCCGATGCGGACGGCGGCTTTACGTGGGAAAGGCTCGACCTCGTCGAGGCGCTGAAAAACGAAATCAGCTCCAAGAAATACAAAGGCGAAGAGTTGAGCGACAACGTGCGTGTAGCGGATTTCGGCCGTTCCTGACAATCGGCAAGGAACGCCATGAGCACCAGACCCGCCCCGGATAGTGCGCTGAAATTTTACGGACGGCGTAAAGGCAAAAAGTTGCGTCCCCGCCAGCAGGAAGCGCTGGAGGCCGTGATGCCCTCCGCCGAAATCTCTTTGCCGGAGGGCACGGCGGCTATCGATCCCGCAGGCTTTTTCGACTTTACGCCCCGTGAAACCTGGCTGGAAATCGGCTTCGGCGGCGGCGAGCATCTCGCCTATCACGCCGCCGAAAATCCGGATATCGGCATGATCGGTTGCGAGCCGTTTTTGAACGGCATCGCCTCCCTCTGTCTGCAAATCCACGACCGCAGGCTCGGCAATATCCGCATCTGGCCGGAGGATGCCCGCCCCTTCATGGCGCGGCTGGCGCCCGCCGCGCTCGACCGCTGCTTCATCATCAATTCCGACCCCTGGCCGAAAAAGCGCCACCATAAGCGCCGCTTCATCCAAAAGGAAACGCTGGACGAGCTGGCCCGCCTGCTGAAACCGGGCGCGGAGCTGCGCATGGCAACGGATCACCCCGGCCTTGCGGCATGGCTGATCGAACAAACCTATTTCCATGACGCCTTTGAATGGACGGCGCAAACCCCCGCCGACTGGCGCGCCCGCCCCGATGATCTTCCCGAAACCAAATTTCAAAACAAGGGTTTAAAGGCCGGCCGCCCCACCGTTTTCCTCAGCTTTCGCCGCAAAGGTTGACATAACTGTCCCTTTTTGTGTATAAGGGAGAAATCCCAATAAAAACAAAGGCTCAGTTCATGCAACCGCTGATCATCCGACCGATGACGGAACAAGACATCCCCGCCACCGCACGGGTGCTGGCGGATGCCTTCAATTCCTGCGCCGCGCGCAGCGAGGAACAACTGGCGCAAAAACCCGCCCAAGGGACGCTGATGCAGGCCTTTGTCGCCGTGCGCGGCAAGCAGATCATCGGCATGTCGCTATGCGAAAAGAACAAGAACGCGCTCACCATCCAGCTGCTTGCCGTCAACCGGAACGAACGCAAGCAAGGCGTCGGACGCAAGCTGATGGAACATACCGAAAAATTCATGGCTCGCCACTGGATCGACGGCGATGAGGCGAATGTCGTGATCGAGGATCTGACCAAACTGCGCAATAACATGTCCCGCTATTACGAGAACATGGGGTACAAAGAGTGGCTCGGCATGAGCGAGATGGGGTGCCCCCTGCTCCATAAAACCCTGAAACAGCAAAACCCCCTGTCCCCGTAAGGTAAAATCACCCATGGCTGCCCGCCTTAAAATCGTCCCGATGCATCAGGGGCATCATGATCAGGCCGCGCGGTTGTTGCGCGACGCTTTCAACCTCTCCGTCATGAAAAACCGGCAGGAGTTGAAAAAGGATTACGGCGGCGTCACGCAGTGCTTTGCCGCCGTTGCGGGCAAGAAAGTCGTCGGCACGGTGCGCTGCCACCATTTTGACGACCACAGCCTGTCCGTCAGCCTGCTCGCCGTCGACAAGCGCCGGCGCAACAAAGGCATCGCCACCAAGCTGATGAAACATGCCGAAGCTTTCATGCGCAAAAAATGGCTGGGCGATACGCAAACCTATATCAGCCTGGAAGACCGCACCCGCTTGAAGAACCCGCGCTCCAGATTTTACGAGAAACTCGGCTATGATCTCTGGCCCGATATGAAGGGCAACGAGGGTTTGCCGCTGATGTACAAGTGGCTAAAGCCCTAGCCTGTTTTCCAGCACTCCTGAAATATACTCCAACATATTGAGAAATATGTATAAAAAAGACTACCCTTGTCTGCCTGTCGATTTCGGCATATATTTTATGGAATTTAATTTCCCTTTCTTTTCCGAGCTCCGCGCGAGGAAAAAGCAGCTACGAGGACAAAAAATGTTCGCAGCAGATACGAAACAGGTTTCTGAAAATTTTAACAGCAAAACCATGCGGGATGCCGTTGCGGCCCCTTATTTTGCCTCCCAAGGCTTTTACAATACGTTGAGATCGGCAATAAAAACCGTCATCATACGGCAGGGCAACAGCCATGTTTACCTAACCCCGCAGGTCTTGAGCCTGACGCCCCAAAAGCAGGATTTGCCTTATATTCAAAAGACTTTCACCAAACTCAAGGAAGAGTTTCCCGATCTCGATCATATTCGCGTCCGTGAGGGGGATATTTGCCTCGACACGCAAAAGCCCGGCGTCATGCGCCAACTAGGGCGCGCCCTGAACATGGAATTGCCGACCTATACCGGCAGTTGGTAAGAAGGCTGACGCCCCCTGGAAAGGAGCGATTCCCCTTATCCGATTCTCCCGCAAGGCCGCTTTTATAAAAAAAAGGGTACGGAAGGTCGCACATGCACCGTTTTTGCGTTTTTTTACCGATTTTAAGTGCTTTTAAAACAAAAATGCCTTGCGCAACCATGATAACGGGCCTATAAAGTTGCTAAATCCCGGCTTGATATAAAAGCAAAATAAAAGGGTGGGCTCGGAAGAGCCCGCCCTTTTGCTTAGGAAAAAACGGATTATATGGAACACTTACCGCTGCTGAAAAAAGTCGAACGCACCATCGCCCCCATGGCCGAAACCATGGGCTATGACATCGTGCGTATCCTCATGATCGGCAGCGGCAACGACCAGACCCTGCAGATCATGGCGGAGCGCCCCGACGGCACGATGCATATCGAGGATTGCTCGCGCCTCAGCCAGGCGGTTTCCGCCCTGCTGGACGTCGAGGACCTGATCCCCGATGCCTATGTGCTGGAGGTCAGCTCCCCCGGCATCGACCGCCCGCTGACGCGCCTGAAGGATTTCGACCGTTACAAGGATCACGAGGCGCGCATCGAATTGTCGACGCCGCTGAACGGCCAGAAACGCTTTCGCGGCATGCTGCGCGGGCTGGAAGGCGAGGATGTGCTGCTCGATACCGATACCGGCGCCGCCGTGCATCTGCCCTTCCGCGACATCGAAAAGGCCAAGCTTGTGCTGACCGATGAATTGATCCGCGCCGCGATGAAGGCCGAAAAGGAAGCCAAGAAAGAAAAAAAAGCCGCCAAGGGCAAAAAGAAAAGAAGCACAGAAAATACCGAAGCCGAGGTCGACGAACTGTTGGCCGAAGCAGATGAAAAACCGAAAGCAACCCCCAAAAACAACAAGAAAACCGGAAGTCAGTAAAACAGGAAAACAACCATGCAAGAACTCCTTCAAGTGGCAGATGCCGTTGCGCGCGAAAAGAACATCGACAAGGACGTCGTCATTGTCGCGATGGAAGAAGCCATCCAGAAAGCCGGCCGCTCCAAATACGGATACGATCACGACATCCGCGCGAAAATCGACCGCAAGACGGGCATGATCGACCTGTTCCGCTACCGTGAGGTTGTCGAGGCCTTCGACCCCGAAAACCCGGAAGCCGAAACGAAGCAGATTCTGCTGAAGGACGCGAAGAAAATCCAGAAGGACATCGAGCTCGGCGGTTTCATCATCGACAAGCTGCCGCCGCTGGATTTCGGCCGGATTGCCGCACAGACAGCCAAGCAGGTGATTTTCCAAAAAGTGCGCGATGCCGAACGCGAGCGCATGTTCGAAGAATATCAAGACCGCGCCGGCGAAATCGTCTCCGGCGTCATCAAGCGCGTGGAATACGGCAACGTCACGGTCGACCTCGGCCGCGGCGAAGGCTATATGCGCCGCCAGGACGCCCTGCCCCGCGAGCATTTCAAGACGGGCGAGCGCGTCCGCGCCTATATCTACGAAGTCCGCCGCGAACAGCGCGGCCCGCAAATCTTCCTCAGCCGCACGCATCCGGGCTTCCTTGCCCAGTTGTTCAAGCAAGAAGTGCCTGAAATTTACGACGGCGTGATCGAGATCAAGGCCGTGGCCCGCGATCCGGGCTCCCGCGCGAAAATCGCGGTCATTTCCCGCGACAGCTCCATCGATCCCGTCGGCGCCTGCGTCGGCATGCGCGGCTCCCGCGTGCAGGCCGTCGTCGGCGAATTGCAGGGCGAGAAAATCGACATCATCCCGTGGACGAACGATATCGCGACCTTCGTCGTGAACGCTCTTGCGCCGGCGGAAGTCACCAAGGTCGTCCTGGACGAGGACAACAACCGCCTTGACGTCGTGGTCCCCGACGACCATCTCAGTCTTGCGATCGGCCGCCGCGGCCAGAACGTGCGTCTGGCGACCCAGTTATCCGGCTGGAACATCGACATCATGACCGAGGCCGATGAATCCGAGCGTCGCCAGAACGAGTTCAAGACCCGCTCCACCCTGTTCATGAACGCGCTGGACGTGGACGAAGTCATCGCCCACCTGCTGGTTGTCGAGGGTTTCACCTCCATCGAGGACATTGTTGAAACCTCCATCGACGAACTGGCCGGCATCGAAGGCTTTGACGGCGACGTCGCGGCGGAACTGAACAGCCGCGCCAACAATTATCTGGCTGCGAAGAAAATCGAGTTTGAAAAACGCGCCGCCGAAATCGGCATCAGCCCGGATCTGATGACGGTGCAGGGCCTGACGCAGGACATGATCCTCGCGCTCGGCGAAAACGGCGTGAAAACGCTGGACGATCTCGGCGATCTGGCCGGTGACGAGCTGCGCGACATCGTCGGCGCCGACATCCTGACGGAAAGCCAGGCGAACAACATCATCATGACGGCGCGCGCCGGCTGGTTCACCGAAGAAGATGCCGCCGATGCCGCAGAAACCGCCGACGACATGGCTGCCAACGGGTAAGCTCATGATGTAAACGACAACAAGGTAGAAGTTGAACTCCACCAGGAAGGCAAAAGACGACACCATGGCTGAAAACCAAGACAAAAAAGAGCCGAAGGCAGCGCAACCCGGAAAAGAAGGCGGAAAGCTGACCCTTTCCGGCAAAAGCAAGGGCACGCTCAGCCTGAAGGCGCCTGTCGGTACAGGTTCCGCACGCCAGAATGTCGCTGTGGGGCGCTCATCCAAACCCGTTGCCGTCGAAGTGAAAAAGCGCCGCGGTCGCGACGCGGAAGCCGCGCGCCAGCAGGAAGCGGACGCGCATGCGGACTCGCACCTCTCCGATGCGGAACGCGAAGCGCGCATCCGCGCCCTGCAGCAGGCGCAGCACGCGCCCAAGGAAAGCAACGCGACGCAATTCCAGACCAAGGTCGTGGTGAAAAACCAGCCCGCGGAGGAAGACGCACCCGCCGCGGCGACAGCGGAAAAATCCGCGCCCGTGGATGCCAAAACCGCCGCCGAGCAGGCGCGCGAGCAAGAACTTGCCGCCTTGCGCAAGATCAACGAGCAAGAAGAGCAGGAACGCCGCAAGCGCGATGCCGAGGTGCGTAAATCCGCCACCGATACCAACGCCCGCCCGGGCGTTGCCGGCCGCGATGCCGACCCGCACGGCGCCGGGCGCGGCGGTCGCAATTTCGGCCGCGACAAGGATCCCGCCCCGTCTATTGCCGACGAGATCAACAAAAAACGCGGCGCGCTGTCCCGCTACGGCCAGCAACGCCGCCGCTCTTCCAGCAAGATGACGGTGAGCCAGGTGCTGAACGACGGTTTTGAGGATCGCGATTCCAAAAGCCCGTCCCTCGCCGCGCAGCGCCGCGCACGCGAACGCCAGCGCATGAAGATGCAAAGCCTGCAGCAAAGCGCGCAAAAGCAATACCGCGAAGTGATCGTGCCGGAGGTGCTTACCGTTCAGGAACTCGCCAACCGCATGACCGAACGCGTGGGCGACGTCGTGAAAAAACTGATGGGCATGGGCATCATGGCCACGGCGACGCAGACCATCGACGCCGATACGGCGGAACTGCTGGTGCATGAATTCGGCCATACGCTGAAGCGCGTCTCGGAATCCGACGTTGAAACGGGCATCCTCGGCGAAGAGGACAGCGACGCCGACCTGCAACAGCGCCCGCCGGTCGTGACCATCATGGGTCACGTCGACCATGGTAAAACCTCCCTGCTCGACGCCATCCGCCAGGCTGATGTCGCCGCGCATGAATCGGGCGGCATTACCCAGCACATCGGCGCGTACCAGATCACGACGAAATCGGACAGGAAAATCACCTTCATCGACACCCCCGGCCACGCCGCCTTTACGGAGATGCGCGCCCGCGGCGCGGACGTGACGGATATCGTCGTCCTTGTCGTTGCCGCCGATGACAGCGTAATGCCGCAAACGGTGGAGGCAATCAGCCACGCCAAGCTGGCGGCCAAGCCGATGATCATCGCCATCAACAAATGCGACCTGCCGACCGCCAACCCGCAAAAAGTCCGCACCGAGCTTTTGCAATACGAAGTCGTGACGGAAGACATGGGCGGCGACAGCCAGAGCGTCGAGGTTTCCGCGAAAGCGAAAATGGGCCTGGAAGAACTGGAAGAAGCGATTTTGCTGCAGGCGGAAGTCCTGAACCTCCGCGCGAATCCCGCGCGTACCGCCATCGGCGCCGTGATCGAATCCCGCATGGAGCAAGGCAAAGGCTCCGTCGCCACGGTTCTGGTGCAAAAAGGCACGCTGAAACAGGGCGACGTCTTCGTCACCGGCACGGAATGGGGCCGCGTCCGCGCACTTTATAACGATCGCGGACATGTCGTCAGGCAAGCCCTGCCCGGCCAGCCGATCGAGGTGCTGGGCCTGAACGGCACGCCGGACGCCGGCGACGATTTCGTCGTCGTGACGGATGAAGCCAAGGCCCGCGAAATCGCCGAGTTCCGCCTGCGCCGCAAGCGCGCGGTGCATGCCGCGAAGTCCAAGGGCCGCGCGATCGACCAGATGATTCAGGATATTCAGGCCGGCACGGCGCAAAACCTGCCCGTCATCATCAAGGGCGACGTGCATGGTTCCGTGGAAGCGATTGCCAGCGCGCTGAACAAACTGACCGAGGAAAACGCGGAAGTCAAAGTCAACGTCATCCACTCCGGCGTCGGCGGCATCACGGAATCCGACATCACGCTGGCGAATACCGCCGGCGCGCTGATCATCGGCTTCAACGTCCGCGCCAACCCGCAGGCCCGCGATCTTGCGAAGCGCGACGGCATCGAAGTGCGCTATTACTCCATCATCTATGAAGTGATTGACGAGGTCAAAGCGCTGCTGACCGGCATGCTCTCGCCGGAGCTGAAGGAAAACTTCATCGGTTACGCCGAAATCCGCCAGGTCTTCAATATTTCCAAATACGGCAAGATCGCGGGCTGCTTCGTTACCGAAGGCATGGTCAAGCGCGGCGCGAAAGTGCGCCTGCTGCGCGACAACGTCGTTATCCACGAGGGCACGCTCAAGACCCTGCGCCGCTTCAAGGACGAGGTCAAGGAAGTGCAAAAGGGTTACGAATGCGGCATGGCCTTTGAAAATTACGAAGATATCAAGGAAGGCGACGTTATCGAGGCATTCGAGATCGTTTCCTCCGCCCGCACGCTGGAGGACGGCGCGGCCTGATAAGGGCGCGTCGCAACGGTAAAGAAATGGGTGTACGTTCCAGATCAGGCGCTTCGAAAACCCCGCCGGGGCAAAGACAGCTCCGCGTGGGCGAGCGTCTGCGCCATATCCTGACCGACATTCTGCGGCAGGGACAGCTGCGCGATCCCGCGCTCAGCGACGCGCATCTCATCACCGTCACGGCGGTGGATATCGGCCCGGACCTGCAGCATGCGATCGCCTTCGTCATGCCGCTGGGCGGGCGCAACGCCGACGAGATCGTCAAGGCGCTGAACCGCGCGGCGGGATATTTCCGCAGCGAAATGGCCGCACAACTGGAACTGCGCTACACGCCCAAGGTTTCCTTTCGCCTCGACAACAGCTTCGACGAAGCCGATCACATCGACCGCCTGCTGCGCCAGGAAGCCGTCCGCCGCGACGTTGAAAAAGAAAAACAAGAAACATCTGACGACGATCAGGATTAAGTAACATCATGCCGAAGAAAAAACGCGGTAAGCCCGTCCACGGTTGGCTCAACCTGGACAAGCCGAAAGGCTTGACCTCCACGCAAGCCATCGGCCGCGTACGCCGCATCCTCGATGCGCAAAAGCTGGGCCATGCCGGCACGCTGGATCCGCTGGCCACCGGCATCCTGCCCATCGCCCTTGGCGAGGCGACCAAAACCATCCCCTACGCGCAGGACGCGGACAAGGTATACCGCTTCACCGTGCAGTGGGGTGAAGCGCGCAATACCGACGATTGCGAAGGCGAGGTTACCGGCACATCCGGCAAGCGCCCGACGGAAGGGGAAATCCTGGCCGTCATCCCTCGCTTTATCGGCGAAATCGAACAAACACCGCCGCAGTTTTCCGCCATCAAGATCGACGGGCAGCGCGCCTATGATCTCGCCCGCGCAGGTGAAAACGTGGATATCAAATCCCGCACCGTGACGGTCTATGCGCTGGATATGGTCAGCCACACCCCCGATTCGGCCGTTTTCGAGCTGGAATGCGGCAAAGGCACCTATGTCCGCGCGATTGCCCGCGATATGGGGCAGATTCTGGGCTGTTTGGGGCATGTCACCGCCCTGCGGCGCCTTGCGGTGGGCGGCTTTACGGAAGAAGACGCGATTTCGCTGGACGAATTCGAGAAAATCATGCAATCTGCCTCGCCTGATCAGGTTCTGCTGCCTGTGGAGACCGTGCTGGACGACATCCCGGCACTGGCCATGACAGACGCGGAGATCAGCCGGATAAGACAAGGCCAGACCCTGAAGTTCCTGTCCCGCCCCGATTACGACCGCCTGACGGTCGCCGGGGTCGACGATATGACCGATCTGGTGCTGGCCGTGGGGGATAACAAGCCCCTCGCCCTTCTGGAGAAGAACGGGATCGAGCTTCATCCGATCAAAGTGTTCAACCTCTCATAAATGGAGTACCCGATGTCGATTGCAAAAAAAGAAAAAGCGGAAATCATTAAAAAATACGCCAAGTCCCCGAAAGACACCGGCTCGACCGAAGTGCAGGTCGCCCTGCTGACCAAGCGCATCAACAGCCTGACCGAGCACATGAAACAGCACAAGCACGACATCAGCAGCCGCCGCGGCCTGTTGCTGCTGGTTTCCCAGCGCCGCCGCCAGTTGAACTACATCAAAAAGCTGGACGTCAAACGCTACGAAGCGCTGATCGACAGCCTCGGCCTGCGCCGCTGATTTTTTGGTAAAACCGAATGCAAAAAACCCGCTGAGCGATCAGCGGGTTTTTTGTTTTTCCTATGCGGCTCTGGAAATAAACAAAACAGTTGTTTACTGCGTCCATATCCGTACATTATTTTTTTCGACGGAGGACGGGCGCAGCGCGAGGACGACGCTGACGTTTTCGGGGTAAAGGCAGCTCTCGCAGGCCTGTCCGCGGCCGGCCTTTGCCTCTCGCGGGGCGACGGTCGGCTTAACGACGGCATTGCCCATCATATGCGCGCCTTTAAAACAGGTAACGTCCAGCGGATCGGGCGCGCGGCGCACCATGACGATGCCGGGCGTGCTGGCCAGCGTATAGCTGGC
>Ga0206101_1000032_pt1 | contig 70808 bp, 57 predicted proteins | sample 1B0metagenome_FD_148613 | JGI IMG/M metagenome (GOLD analysis project Ga0206101, IMG submission 148613) | Enriched microbial communities from leaf-cutter ant dump, University of Wisconsin, Madison, United States - 1B0 | ecosystem: Environmental > Terrestrial > Nest > Insects nest > Nest dump... | reverse complement strand
GAGCAGCGGTGCGTCGTCGAGAAGCTGATCATCAGCCGATGAGCTCCATCATCAGCCGATGATGGAGCTTCACGCCCGCGCGGCGGCCGGCGCATGACGCAAGCCCGGGCACACGCGCCGGGCTGCGCCCCTGGTTCTCTTCCAGACCGGCCGCCCGCAACAGATCCCTCCCCTGTGTTCACCCGGTATGAATCTCGAACTTCTTCATCATCTCATAGATCGTGGAGCGGCTGATCTGCAGCTTGCGCGCGGCTTCGAGCACATTTCCCTCGGTCACTTTCAGCGCATGCTTCACTGCCTGCTCCTTCAGCGATTCAAGCGGGATGATGGTATCCTGCCGCTCGAAGAGCGCCGGCACCGGGACGGCCACATCGTCGCCGGCCGCGAACGCCTGCACCGCCAGCGGCAGATCACGTTCGGTGATGGCCTCGCCGTCGGCAAGCAGCACTGCGCGCTCGATGGCGCTCTCCAGCTCGCGGATGTTGCCCGGCCAGGGATAATCGTAGAGCATCTTCAGCGCCTTGCGCGAGAAGGCATTCACCTTCTTCGCCTGTTCCCGGCTGAAGCGTGTGAGGAAATGCTCCGCCAGCAGCATGATATCGCCGCGACGATCGCGCAGCGGCGGAAGCATGATGGGGAAGGCCGCCAGGCGATAGTAGAGGTCCTCGCGGAACTCCTTCTCATGCGAGGCATGAAGCAGATCCTTGTGCGTTGCCGAGACGATGCGGACATCGACGGTAACGAGTTCCGTCCCGCCGACGCGCTCGAACTGGCGTGTCTGGATGGCACGCAGCAGCTTCGCCTGGAGGTTCATATCAAGCTCGCCGATCTCGTCAAGGAATATCGTCCCACCATCGGCCTGCTCGAACTTGCCGATCTTCCTCTGATGCGCGCCGGTGAAGGCTCCCCTCTCATGCCCGAACATCTCGCTTTCGAGAAGCTCGCGCGGGATGGCGGCGCAGTTGACGGCCACGAACGGCCCCTGCTGGCGCCTTCCATTGAAGTGGATGGCGCGGGCGATAAGCTCCTTGCCCGTACCGCTCTCCCCCTGGATCAGCACCGATATATCGCTGTCCTTGGCCTTGTGGACGAGACGGAGCACCTCCTGCATGCCGCCATCGTTCGTGACGATATTGGCGAAGCTTCCGGTCTGCCTGACAGTTTCGCGGAGGCGCACCACCTCGCGTGCCAGATCATGCATCTGCATGGCGTTGCGGACTGCGATCTCAAGCTTCGGGAAATCGATCGACTTCGGGAAATAGTCGATGGCACCGAGCTTGATCGCCTCCACCGCAACTTCTATCCGCCCCTGCGCGGAGAGCATGATAACAGGCATGGAAGGACAGAGTTCCTTGATCTTCTTCAGTGTATCGAGGCCGCTGATCCCGGGGAGCATGATGTCGAGAATAATCAGATCGGGGGCCTCGTCGAGAGCTTCGAGGCATTGCTCTCCCCTGCTGAACAGGCGAAGCCGGTAGCCCCACTTCGTCTTCAGCCAGTACTCCAGCAGACGGCGGACATTTTCTTCGTCATCGACGACGTACACCAGCTTGTCATTCATGGCAGGCTCGTTACTCATGCTACACCACCTGTATCGGAGCCTCGCGGACGAGGGCGTTGAGCGTGACGATCAATTCATGGATATCGAACGGCTTGGTGAGATATGCATCGGCACCGGCCTGCATACCAAGTTCGCGCTCGCCGTGCTGTGCCCTGGAGGAAAGAATCACGAATGGGATATCGCGAAGCGGCTCCTGCTCATTCACCCATGTACAGAGCTCGATGCCATCGATGCCGGACATCATGACATCGGAGCAGATGAGATCATAGCGTCGCAGCAGCAGCAGATCTTTCGCCGCAGGACCATTCGGCGCAAGCGTTACGTCGTATCCCGCGCGGCTGAGCACATGCTTCAACAGTACCTGCATGTTCGGCTCGTCCTCAACCACCAGTACCTGAGGTTTCTGGTTCATCGCTGTGGAAAACGAATTGTGAATATTGACCCCCTGTTCTCCTCACTCTGGACAGTGAGCGTCCCTCCCTGAAGCTCCACGGCGTGCCTGGCGATCGCCAGACCAAGCCCGGTTCCGCGGATGTCCATTCCAGGACGATGAACTCGGAAGAATTTCTCGAACAACTTTGGGATATCCTCCGCGGGAATTCCCAGCCCCGTGTCACTGACATCGATTACGATATCCCCCCCCTCCACGCGGGCGTGGACTCCAATCCTGCCGCCGGCAGGAGTAAACTTTACGGCATTGCTCAGGAGATTTATCAGCACCTGAAGCATACGGTCGTGATCGAACACCGCGACGATCTCGTCGTCGTCGAACACCACCGAAACATCGATCGCCTTGGCATCGGCCTGCATCGCAATCGACTGAACGGCACGCTTCACCAGCGACACCACATCCCCCTCGCAGTTCTCCAGCACCACTCTTCCGCTCTCGATACGCGCCAGATCGAGAAGATCGTTGATAAGCTTCGCGAGACGCTTCCCCTCTTCCAGAATGATCTGCGTGAACTCCTGCCGCATCTCGGCAGGGAGATCCGGATCGATCATGATTGTCTGCGCAAATCCGATGATCGATGCCAGTGGCGTGCGCAGTTCGTGCGAGACGCTGGAAACGAACTCGCTCTTCATCAGGTTCAGCTCCTCAAGCACGGCCACATGCTCCTTCTCCCGATCGCGCTCAATCGTCAACAGCTCGTTCGCCTGGCGCAGTTCTTCGTTCAACTGATTGATATCCTCCTCAGCACGCTTCCGCTCCGTGACGTCACGGATGATGCACGTGAAGAAGTGCCGCCCGTTCTTGATGAATTCCCCGACCGAGACTTCGAGCGGGAGCGCGGTCCCGTTCCTGTGACGCCCCTGAAGGGCCACTGAATTCCCATTGGCGCGCGCGTCCATGAATCGGTCCTCGGTCTTCTGATGTGCTATCCGGTGAATTTCCTCGATCGGCACGTCGAGCAGCAGCCCCAGATCCTGCCACAGTATCTCCGGGGCGGCGTAGCCGAATACGCCCTGCGTGGAATGATTGGCGAAGATGATCCGGTTGTCCTGGTCCACCGTCAGGATGGCGTCGGTGGCCGTTTCGGCCACGATCCGGTAGCGCTCCTCACTCTCGCGCAACGCCTCCGCTCCCTGCTTCCATTCGATCGCATAGGCGAGCACATTGGCCACCGCCTGCAGAAAATTGATGTCGTCCTCGGTGAAATCGCGTGCCACAACCGCATGCGCGGACATCACGCCGAACGGCTGCGTCTTCCCGTGGATCAGGACGTTCATGCTGCCGCGTATGCCGTGTCCGGCCAGGATTTCCGGCCGGGCGAACCGCCCTTCGGCCTCCCAGTCGCTCACGATCACCGGGGCCTTTATCCGCAACACGAATCCCGCCTGCGATTCGGTCCCGAGGCCAAGCGTCGCAGTACCCACACACTCTTCGCTCCAGCCGATGCCGGCACGCATCCTCAACTGCGAGCCGCCGGCATCCACCTGCCAGATAGCAACGAAGTCGAGGCCGAGCATATCGCGCACCGTGGCCATCACCCGTTCCATCAGCGCCGCCAGCGGCTCTCCTGCCAGAGCGTGCAGCCCGAGCTGCACCACGGCCTGCTGCTGCTGCTCCCGGTTGCGGAGCACAAGTTCGGCGTGCCTGCGCTCGGTGATGTCTGTGGAGATGCCGAGCACATGCACTACGCCATCCGGCTGCACCAGCGGCTTCTTGATCGTCTCGAACCACTGCACCCTGCCGTCGGCGCGCGTGTACTGCTCACGCACAGCGATCTCCCTGCGCAACTGCAGCACCTCGCGATCGCTCTGCTGATAGCTCATCACCTCCTCGGGAACGCTGTGAATATGCCAGTTGCTCAGGCCGACGATCTCCTCGGAGGAGATGTCGTAGAGATCGGCCGTGGCCTGATTGGCAAGGATGAAGCGTCCGGAGGCCTCCTTCACGTAGATCAGATTGGGATCGGTATCGATCACCAGCCGTGTGAACTCCTTCTGATGCTGGAGATCCTCCTGCGCAAGCGTCCGCTGGATGGCCGATCCCAGGATACGCGTCGCGGCCTTCAGCGCCTCCACCTCGCACGGCTCGCATACACGATCGACCACGCACTCGTCCATGCCGAACGTGCCCCACCAGTGATCCCCGACGAAGATCGGGATGGCCAGGACGCTGCGGACGCTGCGTCTGGCGAGCAATGTGCGTTCGATCCCCGTGAAGGAATCGACGGCGCCGCTGATGATATATCCCTGCGCAAGCATCTGCTCCCAGCGTTCCAGCCCGGCAGAGCGCAGCGAAACCGGCTGCTCCTGCGCAGTGGCATCAAGCGGAGCGATCCCGGAGGCCGTCCATTGATGACGGAACGCGATCAGCCGCTCACCATCGGCGCCGGGCCGGTTCTCGTAGATGTAGAGACGGCTGGCGACGGTGGCATGTCCGAGACGTTCCAGCACCTCGTCGATATGCGCCTGCCAGATCCCGGTACCGAGGAATCGTTCCGCCGCAAAGGCGACAACCTGTAGGATTGCGTCGCGGCGCTGCAATGCATCGCTTACTCTCCGCCTCTCTGTCACGTTTCGGCAGTAGACGAATGCGCTGTCCAGCTCCGCGTTCGGAACGCATCCCAACAGACAGACCTTCCCATCAATCTCCAGCTCGTGCTGCGGGTGCGAGCCTGTCTCCAGCACGATTTCCACCAGTCCGGCTGGCGACGGAAGCCCCACCTCCCGGTAATGCGCCTCCCAGTAGCGGAGCAGCTCGCGCCCCGGATGATTGGCGTAGGCCACGCTGCCGTCGCGCATGATGCGGAGCATCGGATCGGGATATTTGTCGAGGAAGGTGGCCAGCCGCTCGAAATCGGCATGCTGCTGGCCCAGCCCGATCTCCATGTGATCACTGAAAAGCGAGGGAGGATGGAATGCGCCGGGTTCCTTAAGAACGTCCGCGTTGGCTCTGATATCGTGCTCCATCCCTGTGTCTTGAGTAGGTACGGATTCGCCTACGGAACCACCGCTCACGCGCGGTCCGGCTCCGCTGCTCGTGCCCTGTGTAGGATATGCGGATCCATACGGCAAGATCCGGCAACGCACCATGAGGGACATGGGACGTGCACTGCCGATAGTCCGCCGGTATACTCACCCTGCCAGATCATACTATGGAGGTATATGCGCGCCATATGGGATGTATGGCCACATCTCCCCCAATGCTCATCTGGAAAGGAACGATACTGTAGATATAGCTGAAAATGCCCTGAGGATCAGAACAAAGGTATGGTGTCGCGTTCATCGCCATAGTGGACCTCTCGCACTATACAGAGCGAACTACTGCGACCTCACGGCTGCAAGTATAGCGATCCCGCCGGTGTGTTCAAATACCGGACAGGAATATTTTTTTTGGACACGGGGTGGGGTGAACTGTATGAAAACGGCGCAACAGCGCACAGATGGCCTTGTTGCCGGCATTGTTCACTTCCCGGACTACGGAACCGGCCGCGAGCATAAGGAAATGATATGATGGTATATATGAGCGCTCCGGCACAACGGTGCCGCATCCACCGCCTATACAGGCGAACATCAGCCGGGAAACCGGTGGAGGATAATCGCCTGAACATCCGCCCGCAGAAAACAGGCGGTGAACTTCGGTTGCGGTGCGGAAATCCGCTATGATATCACGAGATTCATACCCACCCGATAGCGTACTTCTATAATTCCGGCAGCGCGCATATTACCTGATATGATATATGAGATATACCGGGAATAATTTAGGAGGAGCCCTGCACCGCGGGGCTCCTCCTGCCGTGTCACTGGTTCGGCCGCCGCCTATTGCGCCATCATTCCTTCGCTGAACTCCGTATCGTTCAACTGATCGTCGAGCGATTTACAGTCCGTGCAGAGCACTCTGCCATGATCATCCTTTATCACCACCACCTTCACGGGACATTCCACCCATACCTTTGAAGTATTGATTTCGGCCGGCATGGCAGTCAGCCCCGGCACGAACCTGTCGATCGCCGGTATGCGTTCGTTACAGCCGGAAACGCCGGCGGAAGTGGCGTAGACCTGATAGAGATCGAGATCCCCGAAGCCGAAGCTGTTGGTGAATCCCAGCGCCATCAGCGTGTAACGCAGCGATGGAGAAAAACCGACCGCGACCGACCATCCCTGGTCGTAATATCGGCCGCCGTACGCCCGGTGCCATACCGGCGCGAGACCCTGATCGACCTCGGCAAGATAGAAATCGTAATTATAGTCAGGCAGCAGCACCGCCGGTCCGAGCGATCCGACCGCGATCAGATTTCCCGTCGGCAGCTTTTTTATCTCGCGGAAATCATCAACGTTGCTTGTGGCCACCTGGTGATGGAATGCGACATCCCCCAGCACCGCGCCGTTACTGTACTTCGCCTTCAGAATGTAGGCATCATATCCCGTCCCGGCATTTCTGTTCACCAGGCCAGCAACGTAGAATACCGGATCGCCCGCAACAGGTTCATCCAGCAGAATGCTCCCGGCAAACGCCGCGGCGGGAGCACGATAATAGTTCGACCAGATCAGTTCGCCATCGGACGCACGCGCCTTCACAACGAAAATGTCCTGGTGCGTCGAACCGGAGGGCGAGAAGCTGACGGTCTCACCGACTGCTATCAGCGAGCTGTCGCTGCCGATGGCGAGCGAGTAGAGACCGTCGCGGCTGTATTCACCGTAGGTGCGGCTCCAGACCACATGGCCGAGATCAGTGACCTGCATCAGCCAGCCATCGTAGCGGCCGGCGCCGAAGCTGGCGGAGCGTCCCACCGCATAGTAGCCGTCGCCCCCGGGAACGGGAAGCACATCCTGCATGTCATCATGATCCTGACCACCGTAGGTTCTGGCCCATTCCACATCCCCCTTGCCTGTGATCTTCAACAGAAATCCCTCGTCCGGCGTCCATCCCTCCTCGTTGGGACAGCATGTACGCAGGTTCTGCGTCACGCCGGCGATGATGAAACCGCCGTCGCGGGTTTCGCGGATCTTTTTTCCCTCGTCGTTCCCACCAATGTCGTAGGTGCGCGCCCACAGCAGCTTGCCGCACAGGTCGCTCTTGACGACATAAACGTCGGAATCGCCGCTGAAGCTGGTGGCCCAGCCGACGGCGATGAAACTGGCATCGCTCACCTGGATGATGCCGCCGGTTCCCGCGTCGCGCTCGGCGCCGCCGAATACCGCCTGATACTGTCCGAATGCCCGCGGCGCGACCGCAAGGCCAAGCACCGTCAATACGAAAATCCCGAGCATGTCCGGGATGCGGCGTAGCATGGTCGCCTTCATGGATACTCTCCTGATTTTGTTGGTGTATATCCTGATGGCCGTCCGGCACCGAAACACATGATGAATGGATGCCGGCGGCAGCATGAACGGCGAGCGGCAGTGAACGATCCGAAGTATATGCGGAGACGGCAGCCGGGAATCGGCGGCAATAATGGTATTGAATCTCGACGACGACGCGGGCGGAAACTCCGCCGGATGACCCTCCCACACCGGCCCCCGGAGAGCAATCATGGCGCGGGCCGGCTGCCAAGATATTCCCCCAACATGGGCCGGAGCAGTACATCTTTGTGTACCCTGCCGGAGCGGCCGGTGAACATCAGGTCCCGGGCGCCGGTGCAATAATGAAAGGCGCCCTCCGTGCGGAAAGCGCCCTTGCCGGTTCATCCGGGATTCGATGCCGTCGCGCGCGGCAGCAGGCTTGTCCTCACGCGATGTGCGGCCGTCCCGATCAGCGGTTCAGAGTCTGGCGGACGATGGCAACATCCTCCGTCGTACGGCGGACTGCCGGGTCGCTGTCGCTGAGGTCCATATCCGGCTGCTGGATCAGCTTCTCACAGGAGGTGCAGAGAATCTTGTAGATGTCATTCTTCTGCACTTTCACGCGTGCGTCGCACTCCACCCAGAACAGCGGATCGCACGTCGGCAGGCGCAGCGGCTTATAGCCCGGGCTGTTCTTCTGTAGCTTGGTTTCGCGCTCGTTGCAGCCGGACTTGCCATTGCCGTCCATCGCGATCTCGTACACATCCGTTCCGCCGATGCCGAAGCTCGCGGTCTCGCCGGCCATGATGAGTCCGAACAGCTTCGAGGCCGGATTCACCACCGCCACCGACCACGCACGATCCACATCCTTGCCGCCATAGATCCGTGTTCCGGCGAGCGAGAGATCCGGCTTCACCTGGGTCATCCAGGCATCATAGCTGCCGAAGCCGTTCGGCGGATCGACCATGTAACCGCTCAGCACCAGATTGCCGTTCGGCATCAGCTTGATTTCGGTGAACCGATCCTCGTTGAACGTTTCGGCGCCACCGTAGGTGATATCCGCGATGTAGTCGCCTGTGATGCACTTGGCCTGCAGGATATAACCCTCGGCGCCGCCGCCGACTCCTGTGGTATAGCCGGCAACGTAGAAGTAGTCCTTCACCGAAAGGATCGAGGAGGCCAGTTCATCACCCCTGCCACCGTAGTGGAGACTGTTCTGCACATGCCCATCGGACACGCCGGCCATCAGAACGAAGATGTCGTAGTTGCCGGTGGTGCTGTGGCTGCGCGTGTAGCCGGCGGCCATTACATTCCCCTGACAGTCCAGATCCAGCGCCCTGAAGCCGTCCGCCATCCTGCCCCCGTAGGCACGGCTCCAGATGATGTTGCCGTCATCGTCGGTGCGCGTCAGCCAGCCATCGTAGTCACCGGCGCCAACACTGGAGGTGGAGCCGGCGAAAAGGAAACCGCCCGTTTTGGCGGAAAGGATCACATCGCTGCCGATGTCATCGCGCGATCCGCCATAGGTGCGCGCCCACCTGACCCCCCCATCCTTATCCAGCCGCATCAGGAACGCATCCCTGCGTGTGCAGCAGTGATTGGTATTCTCCGTCGAGCCGACGATGATGAACCCGCCATCGGCGGTCTCGCGGATCTTCGTACCGACATCGACGCCGCCGATATCATAGGTGTGCGACCAGATGAGCCGGCCGCAGCGATCGGACTTCACGACATACACGTCGTAGGTGCTGGAGAAGCTGGCCGAATGCCCGACAGCCACGAAATTCCCGTCCGAGACCTGGATGACGCCCCCCTGCGCGGCGTCGTCCACCGTTCCGCCGAAAACCGACTGGAACTGCGCGTTTGCATTGCTGGCTGCGGCTGCGCAGAACAGCATGCCCGCGCCCATAAGCGCCATTACCTTTGCAGCGATACCTCTGGTGTTCGCCATTACTGTGAGTTCTCCTACATGGTTGTTGTTGATCCGGGGGATTTATCGCACCGAATTTCGATGCGTTATTTTCAAGGCAGTTCCGTTGTACAGGTCGTCGCGGTGGAGGGGGAACCGGCTAACCACCATGCCGCTGCCGCGGCTGCTGGCATTTTTCGTCAGCCTTCCGGTACGTTCCGCTGCCCTGCGACTTCCACGCAGGCGGAGCGGTCGTTACGGCAATCGCTCCATGCCTGCTTCCGGGTCCCGTCCGAAAGACGCCGCGAACATATCCCGGCGTGGTCTCGAAAACGTGCTCACAAGTCGCCGTTCACGTCGTCATGCGCTAATCGAATTCGGCGAAAATCCGACGGATTACCCCGGGATTCCGGGAAGACCGAAAAAAATCGCGATAAATCCCGGCCACGGATCACCCGGTCCCCTCACGTCGAATATTCGGCGGTGAAATCCTACTCGATAATTCCATCGGCAATATTTTAGCATGGCAGGTTCGCGCAATGGAATGCACCGGAAGGAGTACTGGCGGAATCCATCGCCTGGCGTGCCGCGGAACGGATACACATGAATTCGCTGTACAGAGAGATGACAGCGACAACCGCAGGGCCGGACGGAGGAATGCAGTGTGGCGGGTATGGGAGAAAACCGCTGCCCGGTATACCATGGGGCGGGTATAAATGGCTGAGGTGCCTCCCCATTCGACCGGAGAGACACCCCATCCTGTTCCATCACTCATTCATGGAACGGAGCATCTTCATGATATTCTGTCGCCTCCGTAATGCTGTGCCGGCCATCACTCCCACCACCTTGAGGTGGAATGCGGGACATGGCCCGGGCGGCGACGGCTACGCCGCTCCGGTGGAGACATGACGATATCAACTGGGGGAATTCGGGGAAGTGGCCATCAGCCTGAAACCATAACGAACTTATATCGGTGCGGCCGTACTTGTAAGTACATGATCGTGTACCCCTCCATCCGGGTGCCCGGAGCACCCCGATACCGAACATCCATCATGCGAACTCCGCCAGCTCTCCCCAGCGCTCCATATCGCGTTCGATTTTCTCCGACAGATCCTGAAGCTCCTGATAGAGCCCCTTCGATGCCTCGTAATCTCCGGCGATCTCCCGCAGCCGGGTCTCTATTTCGCTTCGCCGGGTCTCCGCCTCCTCTATCTCCCTCTCCAGCCGATCCAGTTCCTGGCGCTCCTTGTAGGAAAGTTTGCGCGGCGCATCCTTCGGCCTCTCCTTCACGCTTTTCTTCGTGGGCGGCTCCGCCGCCGCGGCGCTCGCCGATTCCCGCTCCCGCAGTTCGAGAAACAGGCTGTAATTGCCCGGATACTCACGGATGCGCCCTTCGCCCTCGAACCTGAAGAGATGGTCGATCGTGCGGTCGAGGAAATAACGATCGTGGCTCACAACGATGAGGCATCCACCGAAATGATCGAGGTATTCCTCCAGCGCCACCAGCGTTTCGATGTCCAGGTCGTTCGTGGGTTCGTCAAGAATCAGCAGGTTCGGATTGCCCATCAGCACCCGCAACAGATAGAGGCGACGGCGCTCGCCCCCGGAGAGCCGCCCGATGGGGGCGTACTGCATCGCGGGAGGAAAGAGAAAGCGCTCCAGCATCTGACCGGCCGTGATGACATCGCCGTCGGCGGTACGGATATTTTCGGCGATGTCGCGGATGTAATCGATCACGCGGCGCTCGTCATCAAGCGCGCGACTCTCCTGATCGTAGTACCCGATCACCACCGTCTCCCCCAGCTCGATGCGCCCCGCATCCGGCTCCACGCGCCCCATGACCATATCGAGCAGCGTGGTCTTGCCGGAACCGTTCGGGCCGATGATGCCGATGCGATCGCCACGTTGAAGGATGTAGCTGAACCCTTCGATCAGCCGGCGACCGCCGTAGGACTTCGCCACGTCGTGGAACTCCAGAATCCTGCTGCCGAGTCGCCGCCCGCCGAGCGCGATATCGAGTTCCTCGCGGGGCTTCTCCTTCGGGACCGCCATCAGCGCCCCGGCCCTGTCGATGCGCGCCTTCTGCTTGGTGGTACGCGCGCGCGCGCCCCGCTTCAGCCACTCCAGTTCCTGGCGGATCAGCGCCTGGCGCTTGCGCTCCTCGCTCGCACGCCGCGCCTCGTCCTCCTCCTTCTTCTCCAGATAGTACGCATAGCCTCCGGCGAAACTGGCAACGCCCCCGCGATCGATCTCGATGATCCGGCTGGTGACGCGGTCGAGGAAGTAGCGATCGTGCGTGACGAGCAGCAGCGCCCCCGAATAGCGTGCCAGGTATGTTTCCAGCCAGGCAATGGTATCGGCGTCGAGATGGTTCGTCGGCTCGTCGAGGATGAGAAGATCGGGGCGGCGGATCAGGGCGTTGGCCAGCGCCACGCGCTTGCGCTGCCCGCCGGAGAGCGTTCCCATAAGCGCCGCGGTGTCGCTGATGCCCAGCCTGTCCAGGATGATACGCGCGTCGTTCTCCAGCTCCCATGCGCCGGCGGCTTCAAGACCGGAGGCAAGATCGGAGACGCGCACCATGAGGGCCGGGTCATCGACTGCGACGGCAAGTTTATGGCAGGCGGATTCATACTCACGTAACAGGGCCATCGTTGGATCGCCCGAGGAGAAGACGGCATCGAGAACGGTCTGCTCCGCGTCGAATGCAGGATTCTGCGGCAGATAGCCGACCACGGGAGTTCCGGAAAGGATCACGCGGCCGCTGTCCGGCGGCTCCTCCCCCGCTATCACGCGCAGGAGCGTGGTCTTGCCCGACCCGTTCCTGCCGATCAGCGCCACCCGCTCGTTCGCCTCGATTCCGAATGTCACTCCGTCGAACAATGGCTTCAGGCCGAAGCTCTTGCCGACATTTTCCAGCGTGAGAATGCTCATGAATGCTCCATCATGTTCCGCTCCGCGCTCCGCGAAGCCGGTAAACTTAGCAGAAGATCGCCGCGGGAGTTGTAAATGCGCATGACAATCCGCCGCCGGCCGAACCACCTGGCATCCCGGTGGCCCGGACACGGGCAGATGTTATCACTGCCCCGCGCCGGCGGCCATGACGATCGTGGGAGGGGGCTCCGGCGGCCGACCGGGATGCCACCTGTCCGCGAACGCGCGCACAGCGGCCAGGTCGATGCCCATAAGAACGTCCGGGGCGGGGGCCAGCTTCTCGCGCGCCTTGCGGAGATTGCTCGTGGCCCCTTCCTTCCGACCGGCAGCCTGAAGATGCAGCGCGGCGGCAAGCTGGATAAGGGCGCGCAGTATGATCTCCGCATCGCCCCGCCTCCCCTCCGGCATCTCCAGCCACACCTGCTCCCATGCCTCATGAGCATGCCAGTACCGGCCGGCATTGAACAGCTCCACCCCTTCGCGCAGGTGCCTGCGCTGGGCGGCGTTCAGTTCAGGTTCGCAGAGATTCTCGATCACTCCGATCGTTCGTTTTCGTGGCGCCATTACAATTGCAACTTTAGTTCCTCCATAATATAACGGAGGCTTCCGTGTGTCGGTATCCGACCCCGCCGCCCCTGCGATCGCCTAGGTCTGGGAAGTGGCGGGATCGGGAAGGAGAGGCGGCTGAATGTGCCAATGTTTTCCGCCCATACACCCGAAAGCCGCGGAGATAATCTCCCCGCGGCTTTCCATGATCGATTCACCAGAATAACAGTCACCTACTGGACGTTGTGCCCGCGTATGATTCCATCGTCAGTGTTCACAACGATCACTCTTCCGCTTTCGTGGGACAGCACCTTCGTATCGCTGAGATCGATTTCGTACACGCCAAGTGATGAGGGCGGGCAGGTGCTGCCGAGCACTGCGGTAACGCCCCCCGTGGAGTAGACAAACGCACTACCGATTTTCCTCACCCCCATCTTCATCTCCTCCCTCTCCGGCTCCCACTCGACCGACCAGCGGCAGGTTCCATCGCCCGAGACGTAACCGATGGCACTCTCTCCCATCAGCAGTACATCATCTCCGATGATACGGATTCCCTGAAGCGTATCGCGGTCATCGGTCACTTCATCCGGAATACCGATATCCATGCGGTCCAGATCGTCCTCGGTCAGCGTCCATTTCGGTGACGAGAATGTCGCCTCGGTGACATCTCCCTCGCTCAACGGATACGCCGTGATGTTCTCATCATCGACCTTCAGCATCGTCGTAACGGTGCCGGAATCATGGAAGACGATATGTCTGTAGGGGGACCGGGCAAGCAGGTATTTCTTCGCCGGCACGGAGCCCGCATCGATTCGCCAGTAATCGTAGGTAACGCCATCATCATCGGCCACCACGGTAATTTCATTGGGTCCGGCATTGATGAACGACAGCACCTCCTCTCCGAATGAAAATTTCTGAACGCTACCGCCGCGCAGAATCTGTATCTCATGTACGCCGATGAGCGCTCTTGCAGAATCGAGCTGCTGGATCTTCAAATCCCGGTACGCATTGAAATCGCTCGACTCGGATTTCGCCAGCATCTCGCAGGGGGTGGAGCTGATTACAGAACCATCGGCAAGGTCGAGCGTCACCACCGCCTCACCGTCGTACCGGCGCATCTCCCTGTTTCCAGGATCATAGATCTTTCCGGCGACAGCGAACATGACCTGTGTGTCGCTCGACTCCAGAAGGCTTGTATAGCCCTCGCTCCTCTTCTCGGTGTTGACCCAGAAATTATAAAGCTCATTGGCACGGCGGATCATAGCAGCGTTATCTACGTCCGAGAAACGCGGTGGATGATAACCGAACCCATCATAATACTCGGGCTCAATCCATCCCGGCGACGCCAGCACCCTATAAGTAAAGCTGATGACCGACGCCCAGACCTTGTTCCCCTGCTTGTGTCCGGTTTCCAGCTCACCATCCTGCACGAACATCGTTCGTTTCCAGAGGACATTACCTGTCGAGGCATTGATCTTGTACGTCACCATTTTTCCATCAAGCTCATAGGCAAGCAGGAGCGCCTCGTCGTTCGGCAGTTCAATGAGCTGCTCGGCGACCCCGGGCACCGCCCCTTCCGCAGTCTGCCAGAGCAGCTTTCCGTCCTTCGTGCTATATAATTTCTGAATTCCCTCGTCACTCACCATCAGATACAGCCCGTTCTTGAAAATTATCGGCGTATAGAATTCCGGGTCGTCGGGATCGATCTCGATGATGGCATTCTGCCTTCCCGTCTCAAGATCGATGCTCTGAGTGTTGTCCTCGTTGAACAGAATAATTTCGGAACTGCTGACAGCAAAGGGCTGATAGATGCTTTCATTGATGTCGCTTTCATCCTGCGACCCGGCATAGACCAGGCGGCCGGTCCTCGTATCCACGATATAGATGCTGTCGGCGCCGCTGGTAGGATTTATAAGGAGGAAATCCTCCCAGAACCTGTACTTGATCCGGCCCGGTACATCCTCTGTCTGATGAATCAGAGACGCCCGTGGAAGATCCAGTATCTGCATGCCATCATCGAAGTAGAATATGCCGATGGAGTTTTTGAAATATGGGCGAATCGTGTCGTGCTCGTCGGGTGCGGTATCTTCGATGACCAGATCATCCCAGGAATCGCCGACAATCGGCAGGCTCGTCAGGAGCTTCCCATCCGGGACATGCACGAACTCGTAGCGATGTTCCTGGCCGAGCAGAATCGTATCATTTCCGATGAACCGCGCTATCGTGTACTGCTCGAAATCCTTCAGGGGGCGATCCCACACCTTCCGGCCGCTCGCGACATCGACACATGTCGCAATGACCTCATCGTCATCCGTAAAATACACGAGGTGCAGGCCGTCCGGCGAAAGCATCGGCTGATAGACTTCCGTTTCCAGGCGCAATTCCCATTTGGTCGATTGTCCGGATGCCCCTGCAACGAGAAGGAACAGGAGCGCTAGCCCGGTGCATGACGCGCGTAATGATCCCATACTGGTAATGAGGAATTGGTAGAAGAATTTCATGGAATATCGGAATCCGGATCGCCTCCGGCGACAGGCATACACGGTCAATATGCCGGCGTAAATACCAGATGGAACCCGGAGCGGGTGAAAACGATCTGGCCGTCCTGCCCGCCACTGGTTCCCGGAAAAACTTCAGTGTGCGATCCCAGGGCCTGCGTGTACCGGAACTTTATCAATCCCATCTCACTTCGGCGCTTTCCGAAATTCAGTTCCGCCATGATGACCGGACGCCCGAAGCTGACGAACGTCCCCCCCTTCACAAGGCCATAGACGGTGTGGTGATATCCGATCCCCGCGGAAAGACCGACCGGCGTTTTCGATCCTTTCCATGTGGCATCCGTATTGAACTTGAGCGTTGCATATACCGGGAGTTCGAGTGTCACGGCCGGAACCACCGAGGAGAGAGCCAGCGTCAATCCGACGTTCGGACTCAATCCTGCGGTAAGATCGTCGGCGATTTCCACAAACGGCAGATTCATCCCTGTCGACGAGCCCCAGTGGAGCAGGTCAATACGGGCATCACGATCATTTTTCGGCGTGGTATCGCTGTCGGCAAGCGAATAGAAATACAGATCAAAACTAAAGTCCGGCCGCATTACGTGCTTCCAGACGCTCACGGATTGCGCACGCAGCGTAGTGGAGGCCAGCACGAACAGCAGAAGAGACAGGATTCTCATACGATCTCCCGATGAGTGGAAACGGAAAAGGCAACACCATCACTGCTCTCTGCAATCAGAGAACCTGGCATGGCGCAGGGCCATGAGGGCGTTGAACCCCATGTCCATCCATTGACGATTTACCGCGGTACGGAGCAGAGCCCGTACAAACGGATCAACGTCACAGGCACGAACATGGCGCCCTTTCCGCCGAAGCAGAAACGCCAGTGATAGAGTTGCCGGAGAAAAAAGTGCCGACGCGGAATGGCAGGCATACAGGTTGAAGCGGGTCTGTAGCGCCTTGCGTCAAGTGGCTGAATAGGCGATCAAGCATCCCCGGAGACAGCGGGAAACCGCTGCATGGCAATACATCGCCACGACCGGAACACTCGAATCGGGCGCAAAGATATGGCCGCGGGAAAATGCTGGCAAGTAATTTCTGAAGATAATAGATTTTCCGACCACAGGCTGCGGGAATATATTTCCCGCCGGACCTGTATCGGCGCAATCTATTGCCTGTACATCATTTTCCTCGAAATTCGTCCGCGATACTATAATCATTGTGTCACAGCCGGGGCTTCCGGATCGATCCCGCCGATCCGGAAGCCTCCTCTACAATAACGCTCACCACGCATACGCCTCGGGAGCCTGGTTGCCCGGTCCCGGCCAGATTTCATCCAGCCTCGCCAGGATCTCCGCATCGAGCTGGAGGTCGAGCGCGGCGACGTTCTCTTCGAGCTGCTCCAGGGTGCGCGGGCCGATGATCGGCGCGGTGACGACCGGATTGTGCAGCACCCACGCCAGAGCCACATCCGCCGGCGCGCGGCCGATCTCCCGGCAGAGATCCTCGTACCGCTCTATCTGCGGCCGCAGCCGCTCGACAGCCGACTGGAGCGCCTCGCGCTGTCGGCGGCCGCTTTCCGCCTTCTGCAGCACTCCCCCCAGCAGTCCGCCAGCGAGCGGACTCCAGGGAATCACGCCGATGCCGAGCGCGTGACAGGCCGGAATCACCTCCAACTCGATGTGGCGGTTCCGCAGGCTGTAGATGCTCTGCTCGGAGACAAGCCCGAGGAAGTTCCGCTCGCGTGCGATATAGCTGGCCTGCATGATGTTCCATGCCGCGAAGTTGCTGCTCCCGACGTAGAGCACCTTCCCGTCACGCACCAGCGTCTCCATCGCCTGCCATATTTCCTCCCACGGCGTATCTCTGTCGATATGATGCATCTGGTAGAGATCGATGTGATCGGTCTGCAGGCGGCGCAAACTCTCCTCGCATGCGCGCCTGATGTGGTACGCGGAGAGCTTGCCATCATTCACGCCATCCCCCATCCTGCCGTAGACCTTCGTCGCCAGCACGATCTTCTCGCGGCGTCCCTCCCCCTGCGCCAGCCAGCGGCCGATGATCCGCTCGGTATCGCCTCTCCCGTCGGAGTCAATGGCGAATCGTCCGGGAGTCATGCCGTAGACATTCGCGGTGTCGAAGAAATTGATGCCGATGTCCAGGGCGCGGTCCATGATCGCATGGCTGTCCTGTTCCGTGGTGTAGGGACCGAAATTCATCGTGCCGAGACAGAGACGACTGACATTGAGGCCGGTACGGCCGAGATGTGTGTACTGCATATGAATGCTGTTGTTATTCGTGGTTCGGTATTGTTTTCTGATATCCGTCGATGAGGCGTCCGGGAGTCACGCGGCCGACGCGTGACCAGCGGGATGCCCGTGCTATCTGATTTCGAGCGAGAGACTGCCATCGATTGCGACACGCGCCTTGAAGCCCGTGGCGGTCAGATAAACCCCGACCGGCCGTATGGCGCTGACCCGGCCATGTGCGGCAATGTTCGCGCCATAGGTCTGATTCATTGCTGCATCGAGACGGGCCTTCACCTCGCTGATATGATCGGACAGGGGAAACCGTGCCTGCTCGGCGATGCTCTGACGAAATCCCTCATGATTCATCCAGTCCGCGATCGTCGCAAGCGCCGTTCTGGTCTCCAGGCTGTAGTCGAGGTCGCGGAGATAGAGCATGTTGCTTGCAGGATCATACGCCGGGCTGCCGACGAAGTAGATGGTCCCGCGGATATCGCCCGTCAGACCGAGTTGCACCACAACCTGATCGCCTGCTCCCCACAGCGACGCCGAGACGACGTTCACATCATGGCCAGTCACCGTGAACGTGCGCCCGACGATCGCATTGACGAGTTCGCGATTGGCATCGGCGAATGGAAGATCCCCTTCCACCATCACGTGCAGCCCTTCGCCCGTACCGCGCGTCTCCAGCTTTGGCAGCGGGCGCATGGATGGCGCAGGCCTCGGGCCATACACCACCCGCGGCAGCGCGGTAAGGCCGATCGTCGCCGTCACGCGATCGCCGGAACCATTCAGTGATGAGACATACGCCGCCGACGGTTCCATCATCAGCCAGAGATCGTCGTCGAGCCGGACGGGCTCAAGAAGCTGGCGCCAGGCCAGTTCGCCATAGCGGCGGAAATCGCCCAGCCCCCGCATCCTGTCATCGGCAATCGCCGCCCCCTGGCGCAGCCCGGTCTCGAACGCATCCTTCACGCGGTCGGTGACATCGATGTTCAGCAGAGTTACCTCGCATTTGTTCAGAAAACTGATCGGCAGCAGCGACGTGGTGGAGGTCAGCCGCCAGTCGGGCCGCCAGGTGAAGGAGGTGCGCAGGCCGGCCACCGCCTGGCGCGGCGGCTCGCCACGCCCGCACGAGGCAAGCGACTGCCAGAATGCCCCGCCGACGAACGGCTTCGGTATCTTCTGCGCCACCTCCATCCAGTAATACACCTTCGCGCTGGCCGTGAGCGTGGCCCCCTGGAAAGCAAGCTGGAGCGGGTCGCGCCAGACCTCGTACTTCACGCCGACCTCGCCGACCGGATTATCATCCACGACGGTCCAGGCGCCGGATGCACGCCGGGTTCTGGGAACGGTCCGCTCGACCTCGGCGAAGAGCGCCCCCATATTCATGGTCACCGGCACCAGCACCACGGAAGGCTCCAGCGGCGGCGGCGGGGTCGGTGTGCCCGATAAGGGCCTCGGCACATCGAGCTCGCGCGAGCAGCCGGCGATGCATAGTGCGGCAATGAGCGCCAGACCGGAAGCAGCCCTTCGCAAGCGGGAGGATGGTCGGGACACAGGCTGGAATGGAGGATGGAACACGGCTATCACCCGATGATGCAATGACGCCGGAACAGCTCGTCGAGGGCGGCACGCGGATCGTGGCAGCGCCCCGGATGCACCGCCGATGTCTGCAGTACGGCCGAGCGCGGCGCGGTGAGCCAGTGAAAGCGCTCTGATGGAGGCAGCAGGCCGATGGGTCCCCCCTCCACCCCGCCACGGCATACGCGGCAGTAGGCTTCGACGCAGCGGAGGAGCATGTTGGTATCAAGAGGCGCTCCGATCGACGCAAGGCGGGCCATATTGACATGAAGCCGGGCGTCCAGGAAGTCGGCCGTGCGGGCGTGCAGGACAACGCCCACGTTGATGAAGGCGCCGAGATCGACGCGCGGCACGATACGAACCAGCGCGTAATCATAATCGATCCATGCCCGGGAGCTTCCGGCGTTATCAGTTTCCACCATGCTCATCGCCGGTACTTCTGCTCCACCCGGGGCCGGCCGCGCCGCTGATCCCGGGCCTGCATTGCGGCATCGGCGAAGAGGCGGGGGGCTTCCAGGCGCGTACGGAAATACTTGAGATATGCGTCCCGGTTGGCCGCCGCCGTGGAGAATGGCGGGGCAACGCCGCTGGGAGCGTCCATGAGAAGAACATCCGGAACAAGCGCCAGCACATCGCCCAGGAGATCGTCCGTGATGCGCTCCGTCAGTTCCGCATCGGCCATCGCCATATCGCTTGCGAACGGCAGCAGCACGTGATCGCTGACGGAGGCGAAGGGAGAGCGGGTGCGGGCTTCGTCGAGCGCATCCCAGTTATGATGGAAATAGAGCGCCGCGCCATGATCGATCATCCACAATCGGTCCTCCCACAGCATCAGATTCGGATTGCGCGGGGTCCGGTCGATGTTCGTAACGAAGGCATCGAACCATACGATGGCGGCAGCAAGATCGGGATCGACATCCGGCGCTGCCACGGGATCGTAGTTGAAGGCCCCCGGGAGATAGCGCAGCCCGACGTTGACGCCGAGGCTCGCCTTCAGTATATCCTGAATCTCGGGATCGCGCTCGGTGCGCCCGAAGCTTTCATCGACGGCGACGAGAGCGATCTCCGGCACAGGGAGCCCGAGAGCATGCGCGAGGCCGCCGACGATGATCTCCGCGATGAGCGCGCGAGCCCCCTGCCCGGCGCCACGGAACTTCGTGACGAAGAGCCCTCCCCCCTCCGTTTCGAGGATGGCGGGAAGCGATCCCCCTTCCTTCAGGGGAACGACATAGCGCGTGGCTGTGTAGATCGGCAACATTTGACAAATATAGGGAGAAGGGACGGCAGCGCCATTCGGCGGCGGTCGGAGGCGGTTTCGGCGGGAAGCGGAGGGATAATGACGCCGGCTGCGGGTAGCGCGCCTCACCGACGGATAAAATGCGATCGCGTGGAACATCGGACACCGGGGCGGACATCGCCGGGGGTACGTTCGCGGGACGTATAGTCCTCGTGATAGCGCCGGCATGCGGCGGCGAGCACGGGATCGGTGATGAAGGGAAGTACAAGCTCCAGCAGCTCGGCCCCGGTCCTGTAATCCGCACGGCGGAACCCATCGTGCTCGAAGGAGCCGGGTTCCCGCAGGCGGCTGCGAAACTCCAGACGCTCCAGCGCCGCGTGACGAACGTCGTCGTCGTAGAGAAGCGTCGTCACCATCGCAACGGGAACATCCCAGAGGTCCGGGGGAAGAGAATCGATGGAGCGCAGTTCCATCCAACCGCGCGCACGGACATCGGGGAAGAGCGTCGTGAGATGGCGGCACCAGTCCTCCTGATCCGGGAAGCCGTGCCGGCGGCTGCCGCCGAGCCATTGACGAAAGGTCATCGGAGCCGACGGCATGCCGAGCCGTCCCTCATCATCCGTGACAAGCATGACGGAGGCATCGAGCGCGAAGCGGAGATAGTCGGCGATGGGATCGAGATCAGGACGGTCGTACAGGCGCCCGGTACGAGCCGGATCTGCATGGCGCCAGATTTCGTAGCGGAAACTTCCGTACCGCCGCCCCTCATGAGTATGGGGTGAATTCGCGAAGATAGCATTGAGAGAGGGGGCGATCATATTTGCGAGCCTCCAGCGCTCCGCGGCAACCGCGCCATGCCCGAAATCGAGATTGATCTGAAGAGCGCAGGTTGCACGCATCATGCGGCGTCCGTAGGGGCCGATGGCGCAGAAATGTCGGTCCATCGCAATGTACCGCGGTTTCGCAATCCGCAATTCGATCGAATCCTCGGGGACGAGGCTGTTGTAACCGCAGGCGAGAAAATCGATACCCATATCGGCGCCGATCATCGTGAGATCGCGAACGGCGTCCCGGAGATCAGCGAGCGCCTCCGACACGCCATCCAGCGGAGGGCCGCTGTACTCGATCTGCCCTGCCGGCTCCAACGTTATCGTCCCGCCCCCCGGAGTCGTCACGCAGGGCGCACCGTCACATTCCACCATCATACGTCCACCACACTGACGCGCGAATTTCTCCAGCAGCGGAATAATTGCCGGCCCGGCATCCACACCTTCGGAACGCAACGGCACAAGCGCTATATCACCATCCTCCGGCCCTGCCAGCACAGGAAATAGCTCCAGTTCCAGCCCGACACGCTCCCCCCCGCCGGCAAAAAGCTCCGACCGGATCATGGCGTAGAGCGCCGATTCCTTCAATATGGATGAGGCAAAAGGCAAAAGGCAAAAGGCAAAAGGCAAAAGGCAAAAGGCAAAAGGCAAAAGGCAAAAGGCAAAAGGCAAAAGGCAAAAGGCAAAAGGCAAAAGGCAAAAGGCAAAAGGCAAAAGGCAAAAGGCAAGTTGTGGTTGCCATTGTGGATTGTCAAGGGAAAAATCGATCTTTTTCTTAAAATTTCACTTTTTCTTCGCTTTCCCCCTCCTATTTTTTTTGCCTTTTTACTTTTGACCTTTGACTTCTCTTCTAACTTCTCCTCGCCAGGCAGAGCGCAAAAAGGTTCTCGGGATCGGTGTAGAACTTCACAAGTTTCATCCCCGATTGTTCGAGCAGCGTACAGATGCTCGCTGGCGTGAACTTCCTGCTGATTTCCGTGAGAATCGTTTCGCCGCGGCCGAAATCGAACGCCATATCGAGCGCATCCACCCGAACAGACTGCTCATCAAGGCTTGCAAGGTGCATTTCTATCTGCGTCTCGCGGGGATTGTAGAAGGCATAATGCGCGAACTTCGTTCGATCGAAATGACCGCCAAGCTCGCGGTTGATGACATCCAGCACATTGAGATTGAATTCGGCGGTTACGCCGGCCGCATCGTTATACGCGGCGGTAAGCCTGACCGGCTCCTTCACCAGATCGACGCCGAGCAGGAAAAAGTCGTCCCGCCCCATACCACCCGCCGTCGTGCGGAGAAAGCGCATGGCATCATCACGAGGAAAATTTCCGATGGTGCCGCCAAGGAAGATCACCAGCCGCCGCTCGCCGGCCACACCTTCCGGCAGCCCGTCGTTGAAATCAGCGATCACCGCATCCACGCGCAGCCCCGGATATTCCTGCACCACATCCTCCGCGGAGGCGATGAGAATTTCACGGCTGATATCGATGGGAACAAATCTGCGCAACGTTCCCTCGTGATGCATGGCGGTCAGTAACAGACGGGTCTTGGCGGCGCTTCCCGCACCGATTTCTACCAGACATTCCGGACGGCAGTCGCGCGCCAGTTCGGGGGCGATGCGCTCCAGTATCGAACGTTCCGTGCGTGTCTGATAATATTCCGGCAGGCGGGTGATTTCCTCGAACAGTTCCGATCCCCGGCCGTCGTAGAAATACTTCGGCGGAAGTTCCTTCAAATCGCGCGAAAGCCCTGCACGAACGTCTTCTGCGAGCACTGCACGATAATCGACGATTTTCGACCGTTCCTCGATAGTACTATGTTCGATGATGGAATCATTACTCACGTACCACCTCGCTCGTCGTTTGCATCGGAGATATCATTGCATTCCGGATAATACTGGAGGCTCCCCGACAGGTTTTTGGAAAATTCGGGAGTGATTGCCGTCGTACCGCCGCCGCGGACCACCGGCGGACCGAATCGACCGCGATGCTACGCATCCATCGCGCATCGGAAGCCGCTGAATATCTGCCTGCGTATAGGATAATCCCAGTTGCGGAAGGTATTCCGGATCGCCCCCGGACGCGTCGCCCAGCTTCCGCCGCGAAGCACCTTGTAATCGGAGCCGAAAAACACCTTCGAATATTCATCGTATGGGAACGCCTCGAAACCCGGATACGGCATGAAATCGCTGCCGGTCCATTCCCACACATCGCCGATCATCTGATGACACCCGACCGGGCTTGCGCCGGCCGGATACGCACCGATCTCCGCCGCCATGAATCCCCACTGATCCAGATTGGCGCGATCTTCCGTCGGCGCCTCATCCCCCCACGGATAGCGAAGCTGCGCATCGGTCGCCGGGTCCCAGGAGGCCGCCTTCTCCCACTCCGGCTCTGTCGGCAGCCGCCTGCCGACAAAGCGGCTGTAGGCCCGGGCTTCGTACCAGCAGACATGAACCACCGGACGGCGGGGATTCACCGGCTCCACCGTATCCATCGACCAGGTATGCCATTTCCCATCCTCGTCGCGTGTCCAGTGCTTCGGCGCACGGATGTCCTGGTCCGTGATGAACTGCCAACCCTCATCATCCCAGAACTCGCGCTTCTCATAGCCCCCTGCCTCGACGAATTCCATGAATTCACCGTTTGAAACGGGAGCGACGCCGATCCGGAATTCCGGCAGATACAACCGGTGGCGGGAGCGCTCATTATCGTACGCAATGCTCCTGTCGCAGGTCCCCATCCAGAATTCGCCGGCCGGAACCGTGACCATTCCTCCGACAGAGGCATCCCCATGCGGGAGCACGCACCGGTAGAGAGGATGATAGGGAGCTCCCCGCTTCAACTGCAGCGTGGCGAGAAGTGTCTCGTCGTGCTGATACTCATGCTGCAGGAGCATATGGAAGACATAACCATCGCGCAGCAGGGGATCGTCGCCATCAAGATCGGCGACGGCAAGAGTTGCGAGCGTCATCGCGCGAACTTCGTCGAGATAGGCCATTATGCCTTCATAACGGGGGAGCGGAAGCTTATCGCGGGTGGAGCGGGGATTGAGCATCGCATCATACATCCGATCGTATTCCGGGCGCACCGATGCGCCGAACCGGCGAACGCCCCAGAGCTCCTCGAAATTACCGACGTGACCGATATCCCAGATAATCGGGCTCATCAACGGGTCCTGCTGCACGAACAGCTCCTCCACAGGAACCGGCGCAATCAGCTCCATGGTGCGCGCACGCGCCTCCTGCAGAAGCCCGGCGATGCCGCTGCGCAGGGATGCCACCGTGCCGGCATCGCTAATGGTGTCGGGATGCGTGGAATCCATGATCCTCCAGTACCGTGAGAAATGTGAAACCGTGCGGCCGGTGTCTGCCGCGCTGTGACCCCCGGAATATGAGATTCCCGAAGCTCCGGATGAAATGAAACGCCGGGTCGTCCGGCATGCCCTTTACTTCGTCATACGCCATAAGATACACCCGGAGGCTTTTGTTTAATAATCGCATTCATAACGTCACACGCGCGCGGAAAGTGCCCGAAGATGGAACCGGCGATCCGTGACGCGGCACGAATCGCCGGAATATGCCATGAGATTTCAGCCTCCGACGCGAGCGCCGGCGGCGGAGGAACCGCAACGAGAGACCGGGCAGCGGGGGGCCAATCGCCACATTATCATCTCATTACCGGCCGTTCCGCCATGAACCAGGGAAATCAGCGCACCACCTGTACACGCCCCGTGGCAAGGGTCTCCCCGGCGCTGAGCCGGTAGAGATACGTGCCGGCAGGAAGATCGGCTGTTTCAAAGCTGATGCTTCCCTCCCCTGTTCCCGCAGCCCGATCACGTACAGGCGTCTTCACGAGATTTCCATTGAGGTCGAGCAGCGCGAGCGTCACACGGGCCGGGAACTGAAGCGTGAAGCGGACGGTCACACGTCCCGATGTCGGGTTCGGATAGACTTCGGTGAACGCCGTGCCACCCGCCGAACCTGTGGGTTCGTGGCCGATGCCGGATGGCTCGTCACGCGTGATGAAGAGTACGGATTCGGAGCCATCGTCCAGCGTCAGATAGAGATTGCCCCGCATATCGCTTTCCAGCCCGACCGGGCGCCCCCAGTTCGTCCCGCTGCTGTCGGTAAGGAAGCCTGTGAGGAAATCGCTCACATAGTCGGCCACCGTATCCTGGTCGTCGGTGAAATCAAGATACATGACCTTGTACCCGGTGGGAGGCTGGCGATTCCACGAACCGCGCGATACCACGAACGCGCCGCGGCCATACTTCTCCGGAAAGGCGCCATTGTTCGCCGGAAACTCGATGGCCATCAACGCGCTGTGCGCCTGTACCAGCGCTCCCGGAGAGACCATCGAGCGGACACGCGCGCTATCTTCGGCAGTGATCGGCAGGAGAGCCTGGTAATCGGCGCCGCGGGTGAAATCATTGTAGACCTGATAGCCGTAGGCGAACGGCCAGCCGTAGAAGCCATCTTCGCGGACCAGATCGATCCACTCCGCCGGAATATCGTTCCCCTGGTTGTCGTGCCCGTTGTTGGTGGCCCAGAGCCGCCCGGTCCGCGGATGCAGCGTCATACCGACGGCGTTGCGCACCCCCGTGGCATAGACACGGCGTCCGGTCCCATCGATGTTATACTGTGCGATGATCGCTCTATCATCCTCGCGGCAGACATTGCAGGAGGAGCCGATGGAGATGTAAACCTTCTGATTGAGCGAATCGAAGACGATGGTGCGGGTGGTATGGTTCCCGCCCCCCGGAATCCCATCGATGAAGACCGAGCGGGTCTCGTAGACGCCATCATCATCCATATCCGAAAGCTTCAGCACGCGCGTCTGCTCGGCGACGTACATGTCGCCGTTGTAGAATTCCAGATCGTGACCGAATGCATCGGTGGCGGCAACGACCACGTTGTCGGCGACGCCGTCGCGGGGATCGGAGTCGTGCATGGCCAGAATCTTTCCGGCGCCCACGTCAGCGACATAGAGGACGCTGTCCGGTCCCCAAGCAAGGAAGCGGGGTTTGACCAGCCCGCCCGCATGGAAGACATTCACATGCCATCCCTCCGGAAGATTCAGGCGCCGCCCCCCCTGGAACATGCCCTCATACGTTGCGGGAACCGTCACCTCGGTGGAAACGAGCGGCACCGTCTCGTGGGGTGTCATCGGCACCGTGCCCGGCTGTGCACCGGCCGTAGCCGCAGCAAGGAGCACCGTAACCGCAAGACCGGAAAACAGACGTATGTTTACGTTCATATCGCACCTTTCTGAGCATTGAAAATTCAGGCCCTGCCGCAGACGCCTTCGACTCCCGGCAGCGGCCGATCGTAGCCATGACAGAAGCAGCAATCATGCCGTAAACTACATACAACGGCCGCACCGGCCACATCGACTCGCGTCCAACGGGAAGGGACGCATCCCTCCTTCCCCTCTTTTTCTTACGGGATCTGCGGATACGAATCGTGTCCAGCCGCGCCCGGCGGAGATGACACCGTATTTTCGCGCGGGCACTCTACGGCCCGGAACGACGCAGGCCCGTCCGGCATGCATCCGGACGGGCCTCGGTATGTTTTTTTCACGCGCGGATCAGCGACCGGCGCTGCGCTCGCGGCCGTTCGGCCAGCCACGATTCGCGGCGAACTTGCGACGGAAAGACCGCCATACCGCGCGCTGGTCCTCGTTCAGCATCTCGACGATCTCGCCGTTCATCTCGCGCAGCATGTCGCGCAGGTTACGCTTGCGGAGCGACGGCTGATCGGCGTACTCGGTCCGGATACTCTTTGCATGGGTCTCTGCCTGCGCGAATATCTGCTGAAACCGCGCCGCCTGGTCGTCGCTGAGATTCAGACGCTTGCGGAGCATCGGGAGCTGATCGCTCATCCTCCGGTAGATCCCTTCGTCTGCTGATGCGCCGACGTCCGAAGTATCGGCCCGGACAAGGGCTTCCGCCGACAGCTCCGCCGCGGCGCCCTGCGTAGCGGACGGTGGAAGAGCGCTTGAGCGAGAAGACGTGGCGGAACTCCCGCTCATCGCCCCCTCCGGTGTGCGACGCATCGAGTCGCGGCGCATGGGCCTGCCACGCGGCCCTCCCGGACCACGGTTATGCAGCTCTCTGGGCATGAACCGGCGGAACTTACGCTCCTGCGTCTGGAAGAGTGCGCGCTGCTCCGGCGTCAGCACGGGCATCACATGAACGGCGAATGTATCGATAAGGGCATTGTACTGCGCGGCGGTTTCTTCGCGCAGCCGGTTCAACTCGCCGTAGGTCCGGTCCAGCTCCTCGCGAAGAGAATCGCGCTGCGTCTGGCTCAGATCCAGGCGCTTCTCGAAGTAGCGGATGAACCCCTCACGGTTCCGGAGATCACGCGCCTCGCGAACGCGACTCCGCATGATCACACCGAACAGGAGCGCGCCGCAGATTCCTCCAAGGATGAACACGCCGGTCAGCCCGATTATGGCTTTGGTTCGTTTGGTCATCAGGGTAATGGGATAATGCTGCTGAAGTTCTCGTACTGATCCACGGCATCAAGGAGGCCGGGACCATCACCGACGAAACCCAGTATCAGCAGAAATATGGCGACGGCGCCGATGGCGATGCTGACGCGGGGCGTAAGGTTCAGAAGCAGATCCCAGAACGATACGCTCCCCGGTATCATCGTCGCATTCGCCACGCGTTCGGCGAACCCGTAAGGGAGGCCGGGGGGAAAGTTCTCCCGCAGCAACCGTTCGATCGATGTATCAGACATGATGATTCCCGCTATATGATGTAGGACTTCCGGCCGGGATCTGCGGCGCCACATACTGGCGGTGCTTCCCGGCCCTGCCCCGGTTTCATGCATCCGTTTCAGATCAATTCCCCATCCGGCGCTCAGTCGAGCGCATCGAGCTGGAACTCCAGATCCTGCCCCACCAGCAGCTCGCGCATCTTTTCCTTCGCCCTGTGAAGCCGCGACTTCACCGTTCCTGCCGAGATGCCGAGTGCTGCGGCCACTTCCTCCACCGGCATCTCCTCGACGATACGGAAGACGAGCACCGTCCGGAATTCCTCCGGAAGCTTCGCCAGTGCCTCCAGCACCTCATCCTTCCGCTCCGCGGCAATGATGGCGCGATCGGCGCGGGAGTTCCCCGCCAGGCGATCATCGGCCGGACGGTCGCCCCCGCCGGAATCGAGGCTTGAGAAGAGGAAGTTCCGTTTCCGCCGCCTCTTCGACTCGCGGTAGCAGTGCCGGAGGGCGATGCGGGTGATGTACGTTCCAAGCTGCGACTCGCCCCGGAATGAACCGAGCGACCTGTAGACGAGCAGGAAGATATCCTGCGCGACGTCGGCAAGATCCTCGCGCGGCAGATCGCCGATGACGCTTCTGATCGTGACCGCCACCCGGCGCTGGTACCGCCGCACCAGTTCGGCGAAGGCGGATTTCTCCCCATCCAGCGTGCTCCGTATCAGTTCTTCGTCGCTTGGCTGCGTCATGCGTTGTTCGACTTCGTCAGAAGCATTCTACACCCGTTAGAGATACCCGGGGGGGCATCGGTTCCCGTCGGCGCCGATTTCCACAACGATTCCACCGCATCCGTCATGCCGTTCTTCGATTGTTGCACGCTCGAACGTATCTTGAATGATATGATGGAAGGTACAACTCCCCTGGCCAGAACCATGCTCTCCCATTATTTCCGGCTTCTTGCAACGGCGTTCCTCCTTGCACTCTCCCTCGCTCCGGACAGCGCCCGCGGGCAGTCAAAGCCCTTCACCTTCATCACCATCGGCGACGGCGGGGACGCCGGAACGGTGCTTGACGGATGCGCACGCTATATGCTGGAGGCGGCCCGCGAGGGGGACCGGCAGGGACGTCCCATTCAACTTCTGCTCTTTCTCGGCGATAATTTCTATCCCAACGGACTGAATCATCCGCGCGAGGAGACCCGCCGCGATCTCATCCGCGACATACTAGGCCCGCACACGGAGCTGATGCGAAAGCTGGGCCGGGACAATGTACACGCAATCCCGGGAAATCATGACTACTACTGCGCCACGCTCAACAGCATACCATATGGTTCCTGCGATATGGGGAACCGGTATGAGAGAGAGATCGCCGACTGGACCTATCACATGCACGAACCGGCGCTGATCCGCAGGGCGGTGGCCGAAGGCTCGGCGGACTCGGTGGACATGCTCCTGTTCGATTCATCGCTGCTGCTTACGCAGGATATCTCCCGCTGGCGGCCCGCGCTGGACAGCATGGAGCGCATGCTCAGGGCTTCCGCCACGGCGCGCGGCGTGCGCTGGAGGATAATCATGGCGCATCACTCCCCCTATAGCGTCGGCGAACATGGCGGCTACCGCCTGTGGCTGGGGGGCGAGCGGCGTGTGGGCTATATCGGCAACTGCCTGGAGGACCGGCAGGACCCGTTCAAGTACGTGGAGCAGCTCCTTTCGCATCAGGACAACTGCACCCCGCGGTATCGCGCCTATTCCGATTCGCTGATGGCACTGATCGGGAGAAGCGGCGCAAAGGTGCAGATGCTGATGGCCGGACACGATCACAGCCTCCAGCTTCTCAACTATCCCGGACGCACATGCGATAACTGCCCGCAGATCTTCGTGGTGAGCGGGGCCGGCTCCAAGCGTGGCAGGGTGAAATCCCCCGCCCCGCCGTTCGAGTTCACCCATCCCCTGAACACGCCCGAGGAGACGGGGCACAGCGCCGGCGGGTTTACGATCTGCACCTTCGAGGGAGATACGCTTGCCCTGACCTTCATCGATGCGAAGGACGGCCGCCCGCTGGATATGGGGGGCATCACGACGTTCAGGATAGACAGGGATGGAGGGCTGGTGAGATGACCGGCGGAACCGCAATGGAGGCGATCAGACGGCAGGAAAAACCTGGGAACGTTCGGAGAAAAGCTCGTACATCAGAATTGCCGCCGCGATGGAGGCATTGAGCGACTCCCCGGCGCCGCTTCCGGCGATCGCCACAAGCCGGGCCTCGCGGGCGATAGCGGGTGAAACGCCATGCGCCTCGTTGCCGATGACGTACACCCCCCGGCGCGGAAGGGGCATCCTGCCCAGCACCTCGTTCCCCGCCCCGTCGAGCGCCACCACGGGCCGTCCAGCGGCTGCAAGATTCTCCGGAGTCACCCCGGCTGCGAATGGATGGCGGAAGATCGCCCCCATTGAGGCGCGTACCACCTTCGGGTTATACGGATCGACCGATCCCTCGCCGAACAGCACCCCGCCGGCGCCGAACCACTCGGCCGTGCGGAGGATCGTGCCGGCATTCCCGGGATCGGCGAGACGGTCAAGGTAGAGCACGGGATCGTCGCCGGCGATGATCCGCTCCAGCGGTACGGGCTCCGGAATCGCGACCACGGCCCCCACGCCCTGCGCATTCTCGGTGGCGAAAAGCGCCGCGCCCCGTGCGTCGATGACGAAGACCATATGCCCGGGAAATCGTTCCCTGATCCATTCCATCCGTTCGGCGGCGCCGAAGAGGAAGCGGACGCCGGAGGGATCGGCCGAAAGTTCATCCAGCAGACGCTCCCCCTCCGCCAGGTACGCCCCCTCCTCCCGCCGTCCCTTTCGCCGGTGAAGGGAGCGGATAAGCGAGGCGCGGGCATGCGGGAGCTTCGTTTCTGCGATCATCGGAAATCAGATGTGCCGACCGGCCGGTCTGCGGGGAAAAACGACGACGAGCATCCCGGCATTGCGCGAAATGCTCGTCGGACAATCATCATGGGCCGGCACCGCACGCACCGGAACAGGACATGCTACGACATCGCCTTCTCGATCGAGCGGCGGAAGGTGGCCTCATCGCGCATCCCGACCATCATCTCCACGATCTCCCCCTTCCCGTTGAGGATGAACGTCGTCGGCACTCCCTCCAGGCCGCCATACGCCCTGATAAGATCGCCATTGGCGATCAGCAGCGGATAGACAAGCCCGTTCTTTCTGGCGAAATCCGCCACATGCTCCTCCACCGTGGCGCCTCCCCGCGGCTGTTCGTTGACGCCGAGACCGATCACCTCGAATCCCTTCGGCTGCAGCTCCTTGTGCAGGCGCACGATATCGGGAAGCTCAGCGCGGCACGGCGGGCACCAGGTTCCCCAGAAGTTCAGCATCACCACCTTGCCACGGTAATCCTTCAGCGAGCGCTCGCTGCCGTCCGATGACTTCCAGGTGAAATTGGGCGCAGGCTGGCCCGTGACGCTCCCTCCCGGTCCCGGCGTCACCTCTCCTTCCACATTCAGCACCTGTACCACATTCACATCCCCCGCAGCATTCACCGCCGCCGATGCTGCTGGCGCAGGCGCGGTTGTCTGCCCCGGCTGCGAGGCTTCCGACCGCGTTGTGACGTCGGACTTTGGGGTGTTGCACGAGCTGCCCAGAAGCGCCGCAGCTACAAGCGCCGGTACTATCGTTCGCGAAATATTCATGGCAATGAAAGGATACTTCGGTTGATGTTCTTGAGGACTATCGATGATGCTACGCAGACGGAACGGTAGGCAGGAAATTACATAAAAGTGCACGATGAAATGAAGTACGGTGGCGAGGTCCTGCAGCAAACGTGAACTGGCGGCGGTGATCCCCCGCGGATGCTTCGCTCTTTATGCAGCATCAGGCGGGCATGTCCCGTGGCGTATGGTGCAGATACCGGAGCAGTTCATAACGGCCGGCGCGGCATGCTCCCGGTCCGGCGCCGGGCCAGTATCGCGGAACCCGCCGGAAGACGGCTCAGCCGACCACGACGAGATGTTCGAGCGAACTGCGCGGGGCGTTCGAGACAACGGCACAGATGACATCTCCCTGTTCGAACATTACCAGCCGCATCGTACCATACGGCTCCTCCCAGAAGGCCTTTCCCTGTTCGAGCTGCTCCATGACGTCCTGCGTCACGTATACGACCTTTCCATCCCTGAGCTCGTCCTTCGGGACTTCAAACATATAGATGAGGGTGTCGCCGACGGCGTAGACAAGATGTGCGTATCGCGCGGGGCCATGCTCGCTCACGACGCCCCCCACGAGCTCGGCATGTACCCGGGGAAAGGCGATGGTGTAGGCAACCCCCTTCTCCTGGAAGTACCTGGCAAGCTCCTGCCGGTCACTGGTTGCATGCTGGACCGTGAGGTTGCCCTCAAGAATCGCCGCGAAATTGCTTGCGGCCTTGTTGAAGAAATTTTCCGGATTCGCGCTGCGCCGCTGCTCCAGCACCACATGCGGGTCCTGCGGCGGCCCTCCAACGCCCCCCCCCTGCTCCACCGGCGCGAAGATTACGTACGCCCCGACGATCACCAGGAGCATCGCCACGACGACTCCGATCGGAGATGTGAAGAATCCCCCGAATCTGTCGAACCAGCCCGCACGGTCGCCGGCGCGGACATCACCGCGTATCTGATCGGCGCGTTCCCGGCTGGCAGCTTGCACACCGTGCTCTATCGCCTGGCGCAGCGCCAGCGGCATGGCAACCCGCTGCGCACGCTGGTGCACAACCATCTTGGTCTTCAGTTCGAGCTCGTAGGCGGCCCGGCAGTCGGGACAGTAGGTAATATGCTGCTGTACCTTCTGCCGATATTCCTCCTCATCGACGCGGTCATCGACATACGCCGTGATTTGCTCGTGGATCTCTGTACAGGTCACTGTTGCGTAAGGAAAATGACGTCAAGAATGAATGGTACGCAATAATTGGCCGCGGTGCAAGATAGAAGCCGTCTCCGTCGTCATGGACGCCGCCCGTGGCGTACGCCCGGAGGAAAGTACAACGCCGCTGTACGATGGTACTGCGGTTCGGTGGTATGCCGCCCTTGCTGCAGCGGGATGCAGTATCGAAGCTAGACGGAATCGCCGTCATCCGGGGCGCAGTACCCCCGGGTGGCCGCATATCCGGCCAGCGCCTCCCGCAGCAGCCTTCTTCCGCGATGCAGACGCGACCGCACCGTGCCGACCGGGCAGTCGGCGAACTCGGCAATCTCCTCGTATGTGAATCCTTCGATGTCGCACAGGATGATTACCGTACGGAAATCTCCCGGCAGCCGTTCGATGGCGATCGTCACCTCGTCATCCAGGATATTGTCGAACAGTGCGTCCCCCGCATCACCTGCCCTCCCCCGCTCCACCGCCAGGGACTGGACGAACTCCTCGACCGCATTGAAGTCAACGGTCTGCGGCCTCTTCTGAATTCTGCGATAGCGGTTGATGTAGCTGTTCTTCATGATCCTGAACAGCCACGCCTTGCAGTTGGTCCCGCGCTCGAACTTGTCGAAGAACCGGTACGCCTTCAGATAGGTCTCCTGCACCAGATCCTCCGCCTCGGCGGGATCGAACGTCATGCGCACAGCGAAATTATAGAGCGCCTCGATGTGCGGCAGGGCCTCAAGCTCAAATGTCCGGCGGCGCTGCTCCTCCTCACGTAACGCCTCCTGCCGCGCCCGATGACTGGCCGACCGTTCGGCCGCGGCCAGATTCGCCTCGCGGCGCCGTTCCTCTCCGCTCCTTACCGAGTGAACCGTCCCGCCGATATTCCCCAACGGCCTGCGAATCTCCACAATGGTAGATGCCTTGCCCATGATCTTTCGCTGGATGTGTGAAGTTACGCCGAAAAGTTCATGTTGGAATGCATACACCCGCCGTTCGCGCAACAGTAATCACGACGGGGTCCTCGTACACATTGCCGGCGCGGGGATTTCGGGACGGGAGCCGCCGGAGCGTACCCACTCTGCATCATCTCTTCAAAACATCCGACCCTCCTGACTTCACCTCAATTACCAATGTTCTATCAACGTTTCCGGTTCCCCCGGAAGTTCCCGCCCCCCCCGGATGGCATCTTTTGTATCTTTGGCGGGCCTTTTCATATGGGCACGACTGCCTGCGGGAAATCCCCGATGCCCTTCAGATCTCACAACTATCATGCGCCCTGTTGCTACCTTCACGGTTGTCCCGGTGTTCCCGGAGAAGCTGAGTCGCCTCAACGAACTGTACGAAAACCTCTACTGGACGTGGAATCCCACGATCCGCGAGTGCCTCCGTGCCATCAATCCTCCCTTATGGCATGGTACGAACCATGCCCCCATCCGGATGCTGCAGGGGACGCCGCCGGAGCGGCTCGCGGAGCTTGCGGAGGATGGAGAATTCCTGGCACGCTATCGCGCTGCCCTGAAGGAGCTGGATGGCTACCTTGCCGCATCCACATGGTACGGCGGGCAAGGACGGGAGGGGAAGGAACGCATCGCCTATCTCTCCGCGGAATTCGGCATCCATGAATCGCTGCCGCTCTATTCCGGGGGCCTGGGCGTCCTCTCGGGCGATCACACGAAGGCGGCCAGTGACCTCGGTCTCCCCATCGTCTGCGTCGGCCTGATGTACCAGATGGGCTATTTCCGGCAGCGCCTGGCAATCGACGGAACGCAGCTCGAATCGTACGATCTGAACGATCCCTCCGATCTTCCGATCTCCGAGGTGGCCGGCCCGGACGGACGGCCGCTCCGCATCACCGTTGACTATCCCCGCGGCCTGGTGGTGGCCCGTGTCTGGCGGCTCGATGTGGGACGCGTGCCGATCTACCTGCTCGATACCAACTTCGCCGACAACACCATCCCCGAATATCGCGACATCGCCGACTACCTCTACGGCGGCGACAGCGAAACGCGCATCATGCAGGAGATCATGCTGGGCATCGGCGGATTGCGCACGCTCCGCGCGCTCGGCATCGAACCCACCGTGACCCATTCCAACGAGGGACACAGCGCCTTCCTGATGCTGGAACGAACACGAATGCTGATGCTGGAGTTCGGTATGACGTTCGCCGAAGCGGCGGAGCTTACGGCCGCCGGGTCGGTCTTCACCACGCATACGCCGGTGCCGGCGGGCAACGATGTCTTCCCGGTGGAGATGATCGACCGGTACTTCAGCGCGTACTGGCCGCAACTGGGGCTCAGCCGCCAGGAATTCCTCTCGCTCGGACGGGTCGATCCCTCCAACGGCGACGAGAACTTTTCCATGACCGTGCTCGCTCTGAAGCTTGCATCCCGGCGCAATGGCGTCAGCCAGCTTCATGCACGGGTGTCGCGCGCCATGTGGAGCGGCATCTGGCCAGACATCCCGCCGTCGGAAGCCCCCATCACGGGCATCACCAACGGCGTCCATACCCATACATGGGTGGCGGATGGCATGGGCGCGCTTTTCGACCGCCATCTCGGTACCGCGTGGCGCACGTCCCACAGCAGCCCCGAGGTCTGGAGCAACGTCCCCGCGATCCCGGAGACCGAACTGTGGGAGGTCAAGGAAGCGCTGCGCCGGGAGATGATCGACGCCATCCACCAGCGGCTGGACGAACAGCAGTCGGAGTGGTACAGCCGCAGCGCGGAGGGGCGCAACCTGCAGGGAATACTCGATCCGGCGGTGCTGACGATAGGCTTCGCGCGGCGCTTCGCGACGTACAAGCGCGCCACGCTCCTCTTTCACGATCCCGAGCGCGCGCTCCGGCTCTTTACCGATCCGGACCGCCCCATCCAGCTCGTCATCGCCGGGAAGGCGCATCCGAAGGATCTCCCGGGCAAGGAATTCATCCGCAGGGTGATCGAATTCGCCCGCGAGAGCAACCTGGCCGGGCGGATCGTGTATGTGGAGGATTACGACATGGCGGTGGCGCGGCGTATCACCCAGGGATGCGATGTCTGGCTGAACACGCCACGTCGTCCGCTGGAGGCGTCAGGCACCAGCGGGATGAAGGCGGCGATCAACGGTACGCTCAATCTTTCGATCCTCGACGGATGGTTCCCGGAGGGCTACGACGGCACCAACGCATTCCCCATCGGCGAGGGAGAGGAATTCCACGACCCGGAGCACCAGGATGAGTTCGAATCGCGCAAGCTCTACCGCATGCTGGAGGAGCATGTGATCCCCACCTTCTATTCGCGCAACAGCCGGGGAGTGCCGGACGGGTGGGTGGCAATGCAGAAGCGGGCGCTGCAAACGCTGGTGGGGAGATTCAGCGCCGAGAGAATGGTGAAGGAGTACGCCGAACGGTTCTATTTCCCCAGCTCGGATCGGTTCCGCCGGCTGGCGGCGGAGAACGGCGTGAAGACCCGCGAGCTGATCGGCTGGAAACATTACATCTTCCAGAACTGGAAGGATGTGCGGTTCGACGGCGTCACGGTCGATGCCCCATCGATGCTCCGTCTCGGCCAGGAGGTGCAGGTGAGGGCGCGGCTCCTGCCAGGTATGCTGGCGCCGGGCGATCTCCGCGTGGAGGCGTTCTATGGCGATCTGAATCCGGAGGGACTGGTCAGCGAGGGTACCGCGGTGGCGCTGGAACCGGTCGGCTCGGAGCATGGGACGATCATCTATGGCGGGAAGGTGCGCATTGAGCGGACCGGGCATGCGGGAATCACGGTAAGGGCACTTCCCTATCATCCCGATCTCGCCAACAAGATGGAGATGAAGCTGATAGCGTGGGGATAGATCCCATCACTCCATTCCGAACGAACAGTGCGTCCGAACAAGCTTTCCATCGAACAGATCCGGGCGGAAGGCAGGTACGGCAGCGAACCGGCGATCTCCCCCTGGCGCTCTCTGCGCCGTTGTGCGGGGCTCCCGCCGAAGGGAAGGCAACGGACAAAAGGGGAGACAACGGCACCTGGCGCACCTCAACGCTCCTTTTGCTCAAGGTCCCGTCAGCACTCTGTTACCGCCGGACATCTCACGAATCTCCCGTCGCACCTCCCTTTTCGTATCTTGCGGGACCTGCCAGTTCCCCGGCGGCCGGCGGATATTCATCCGTGGGAGCGGGCATCCTGCGGATTTCATCCGAAGGAAGTCAACACTTCATTACATGGCGCATCGCCCGGGAATCATTTCCGAAATAGTCATAGCTTGAATGCTACGGCGGAAAATCTACGGAGCACTCCGCACGATACGCTCCGGTTCCATTCGTCCCATTCCGCCGTCGATCCTCGGCGTTTCATGATACGAACCCGTGGAGGGGGGCTTGAGGCTCCGGTCGTCTGCGCAGCCTCCCAGGTACGATTCCTAGCTTATCCATACAATGCCGGATCAACCTACGCAGCACTCCACTCCATCCGCACCGCCCCACACCGGCAGATCGAAGCTGGTTCAGCGTCCCTCGTTCACCGAGAGGAGCAGAAACATCGGCGAGCGGATCATCGAGATGGGGATATTCTGCATCGCGACGCTCTCGATCATCTTCATCTTCCTCATCTTCTATTTCATCTTCCGCGAAGCCTCGCCGATCTTTCTCGGCGAACCCGCACGGGATACGACCATCGTGCAGGTGGACCAGTATCTGCTTCCCGACGAGCTTCCCCCCGTGGCAGCTGCGGATACTGCCGCGACGAACGATACCACCGCAGCCGGCGCCGACTCCGTTTCCGCCAGCGGAACGGGAGCTATCGAGCCGGTCGCCGATGTGCAGCCGGTGCGGCCGGACTGGCTGGACGAGGGCTATCCGCTGCTGCTGCATGATTCCCCAGTGAAGCTGAGCTACCTGCTCCACGACAACTGGCAGCCGAATTCCGAACATCCCCGTTACGGCATCTACCCCATCATCATCGGCACGGTGAAGACCACGCTGGTGGCGCTGCTGATAGGCGCGCCGCTGGCGATACTCTGCGCGCTCTACACGGCATTCTTCGCTCCGAAACGACTGCGTGAGATACTTAAGCCCGTCCTTGAAATCCTCGCCGGCTTCCCGTCGGTGGTGATCGGCTTCTTCTGCCTGATGACCGTGGCGACGGTGGTGCAGTCGGTGTTTGGCGTGGAGTACAGGTTGAACGCGGTGGTCGGCGGCATCGGCCTGGCGCTGGCGGTGATCCCGATCATCTATACCATCACCGACGATGCGCTGCGCGCCGTGCCGATGTCGCTGCGGGAAGCTGCGCTGGCGATCGGGGCATCGGAATGGCAGGCCGCCTACCAGATCATGCTCCCCGCGGCGACGCCGGGCATCGTGGCGGCGGTGCTGCTTGGCCTTGGACGCGCGTTCGGCGAAACCATGATCGCCCTGATGGCGACGGGGAACGCCGGCACCGTCGGCTGGGACTTCTTCGTCTCGGTCCGCACGTTCGCGGCGACGATCGGCGCGGAGATGGGGGAGGTGGTCTTCGGCTCCCCGCACTATCAGATACTCTTCCTGCTGGGCATCATTCTCTTCATCTTCTCATTCGCCATCAACTTCGTTACGGAGTTCTACGTGAAGCAGCGGCTGATCAAGAAGTTCAGGGGGGCGGAATGAAAGAGAAGAGCAAGGCGCTCCTGGGAATGCTCGCCACCGGGCTTCCGCTGGCGGCCACGGTGATCACCATCCTCGTCATTGCGGTGATCATCGCGAACTTTGCGATCGCCGGCGGCCCGAGCCTGAACTGGGAGTTTCTGACGGAAAGTCCCCGCAACATGAACACCGAGGGGGGCATCTTCCCGGCCATCTACGGCACGGTGCTGCTGGTGCTCATCATGACGCTTGCAGCGGTGCCGGTCGGCACGATCACGGCGGTCTACCTTACGGAATACGCGCGGCAGAACTCGTGGTTCGCGCGCACGATCCGCTTCGCCGTCAATACGCTGGCGGGCGTCCCCTCCATCGTCTTCGGTCTGTTCGGCCTCGGCTTCTTCATCCAGACCGTGGGCGCCGGGATGGACCAGATACGGTGGAACCAGCGCATGTCGGAGTTCCGGAGCGTGCTGGCGGCCCCGGCCTCGCCGGTAGGCAGCGGCGCCATCGCGACGGTGCAGCAGGTGCAGGACTATCTGGACCGGGTGCCGGACGATGACTGGGGCGAGCAGGTGGTGCGGCTTGGCTCCTTCCCGCGCGGTACGGTCGCACGGGTGAACGCGGATATCGTGCATCGCTTCATCTCCAGATCGGTGGACCTCCGGTGGGGCAAGCCGAATATCCTGTGGGCGGCGCTCACGCTGGCGCTGCTGACGCTCCCGGTGGTGATCGTCTCGGTGGAGGAATCGCTGCGGACAGTGCCGCGTGACATCCGCGAGGCAAGCCTGGCGCTCGGCGGTACGAAGCTGGAGACGATACGGAAGGTGGTGATCCCGAATTCGCTGACCGGCATTCTTACCGGCTCGATTCTGGCGATCGGCCGCGGCGCAGGGGAGGTGGCCCCCATCCTCTTCACCGGCGCCATCTACTCGCAGCAGGAACTGCCGACGGCGCTGAGCGACCAGTTCATGCATCTCGGCTATCATCTCTACATTCTCTCGACCCAGTCTCCGAACGTCGAGGCTACGCAGCCGCTGCAGTACGCCACGACGCTGGTGCTGCTGGGATTGACGCTTGCACTAAATTTTTCGGCGATCCTTCTCCGCTCGCGCATCCGCCGCAAACGGCAGCTTGCGTGACGCAACTCCGGAGATGCACCGGGATTCCGGACTGCCGTGCCGTTCGGCAGACGCTCCGAAACCGGTAGTCCGTCGTCGGGGAAGAGGACGCCGCGGCAGACGGGCGCCCCCCGGCAGGGCCGATGCCCCGTTCAACACTCCCCTTCAGGGGAAACGTATAGATTCATGGCAAAGGAAGAACTGCAGACAAAGATATTCAGCGACCGGCTCTCCCTCTTCTACGGTGAAAAGCAGGCGCTGCGCGACATCACGCTGAAGATGCACGCCAACAAGGTCACGGCGTTCATCGGGCCATCGGGTTGCGGCAAGAGCACCTTCATCCGCACGCTGAACCGGATGAACGATCTGATCGAAGGGGTGCGGATATCCGGCCACACCTATATCGACGGCATCGATATCTACAGTCCCGGCGTGAACGTGGTGAACCTGCGCAAGCGGGTGGGCATGGTGTTCCAGAGGTCGAATCCCTTCCCGAAATCCATCTACGAGAATGTGGCCTACGGCCCGAAGATCAACGGCATCAAGAGCACGAAGGAACTTGACGACATCGTGGAGCGGAGCCTGAAGGGAGCGGCGCTGTGGAACGAGGTGAAGGATCGCCTGCAGCACTCGGCGCTGGCGCTCTCCGGCGGCCAGCAGCAACGGCTCTGCATCGCCCGTGCCATCGCGGTGAATCCGGAGATCCTGCTGATGGACGAGCCCTGCTCGGCGCTCGACCCCATCTCGACGAGCAAGATCGAGGAGCTGATCTGCGAGTTGAAGTCGGACTATACGATCGTCATCGTCACCCACAACATGCAGCAGGCCGCGCGCGTCAGTGACTATACGGCCTTTTTCTATCTGGGCGAACTGATCGAATATGACCTCACCCGGCGTATTTTTACGAACCCTGAAAAGAAGCAGACGGAAGATTACATTACCGGACGGTTCGGCTGAGAAGCCGGTGTGGATGGTGACAGAAATATATCCCCGCTGCAGCTACTCGTATGCAGGCTGGTGAATGGTCGCTGGTGGCAGGAAGATCTTTGTTCTCCGTACTGCCACGATCCACCGGGCAGGGCGTGGCCGGGCGTACCACCGGCCAGCCCCGGCGCCGCGAACAGAGGGAGCAGCGATAGTCCCGGACATCGTACGTAACCGACTATTGACTATACCATGATCAAGGTTTTTGAAGAAGAGATAGACAAGCTCCGCACCAGGATCATCAAGATGGGGAGCCTTGTTGATGAGCAGGTGGAGTATGCCTTCCGCGCGCTGAACGAGTGGAATGTGGCGATGGCCCATCTGGTGATGGAGCGCGACGGCAAAGTGGACAAGCTGGATTTCAAGATCGAGAAGCAGTGCCAGCGGATATTCGCCCTGCAGCAGCCGGTGGCGCGCGATCTTCGCCTGATCATGGCGGCACTCCAGATCAACGGCGATCTGGAGCGCATGGGCGATCTGGCGTTCAATGTGGCGAGATCGGTGGAATCGCTTCTTCCGGCACGGCGGTTCATCGAGCGGCTCGATCTGACGCAGATGACCGACGCCGTGCATACCATGGTGCGTCACACCATCGACAGCTTCATCAATAACGATCCCGAACTGGCGCTCACGATCATGCGGAGCGATATCCGCGTGGACCAGTACGAGCAGCGTATCAGCCGGCAGATCGTGGACATGATGAAGGAGGAGCGCGAGTTCATCGAGGCGGGGGCGCAGCTCATCGTCCAGCTCAGGAACATGGAACGTCTGGCGGACCATGCCACGAACATCGCGGAGGATGTGATCTTCTTCACCGAGGCGAAGATCATCCGGAACAGGTTCGATCAGGAGGCGTTCAAGGATCTGCAACGGGAATTCTATGCCGATGCCGAGCCCGATGAGGAACGCGACGAATCGTAGGGCGCACTCCGGGCCAATCGGCCCGGCCGCTCCTCCCCCTTCGGCGCCCCTCCCGTTCAATCGCCATCGACAGCCTGATTGACTTCCGAGAGGATGCGCTCCTGCACCTCGTCGATCTCGCCCACACCATTGATCTCCGCCACGCTGTCTATCCTGCGGAAGAAATTCAGCACCGGAGCGGTCTCACGCTCGTAGACCTCGAACCGCGTCCGGATGACTTCGGGCGTATCATCGGTACGTCCGCGCTTCATCATGCGCTCGGTCAGTTCATCGAGAGGAGCTGTGAGATAGATGACATGATCGATTGAACGGCCGGCGGCCGTGAGCGCGTCGTAGAGCGACTGCGCCTGGGCCGAATTGCGGGGAAAGCCGTCGAGGATGAAGCCATGTTCCGCGGCTGCCACGGCATCGAGCGCGACGGCGGTGGTGACTTCATCGGGAACGAGGATGCCGTTGTCAAGATAGCCCTTCAGCTCCTGGCCGATCGGCGAACCGGAAGCGATCGCTTCGCGAAAGATGGCGCCGGTGGAGATATGCGGAATGCCGAGACGCTCCGCAAGGATGGCCGCCTGTGTCCCCTTGCCTACGCCGGGAGCACCGAATAACACGATGTTCATGGTTGATTCCGATAAAGGATGTTGGATCGCCGGCAAAGATAGCTCAACGGTTACAAGTAAAAATTCAAAATGCCGGAGAGATTCCGATGACCGGCCACTCGTCGCCACACCCGCCTTTTTTGTCCGTTGACCGTTGCCTTCCCCTAACTTTTACCTTTTTACTGTTGAATTGTGCACCTCCCTCCATACCATCTCCAGCGCGGTGTTGGCGGCGCGCTGGCGGATGTAGGGGCGTTCACGGCCGAGCATGAAGCGCTCGGCGCGCACATTTCCGGCGGTGGCCAGACCGATCCAGACCGTGCCGACCGGCTTTTCCGGGGTGCCGCCCTCCGGCCCGGCAATGCCGGTAACGGAGAGCGCGATGTCGGCGCCGAAACGGCCGCGGACACCGGTTGCCATCGCCTCCGCCACCTCGCGGCTGACGGCCCCGTGCCGTGCCAGGAGTTCCGGGGCGACGCCGAGAATATTCTCCTTGGCGCTGTTCGCGTAGGAGACGACGCCGCCAAGGTAGTAGGCGCTGCTGCCGGGAATGTCGGTGATCATTTCGCCGATAAGCCCTCCCGTGCAGGACTCCGCCGTCGCGAGCGTCATCTGCCGCTCGGCCAGCAGGCGCCCCAGCGCGGCCGCGAGCGTCTCGTCGCGATCGCTCACCAGCCACCGCCCCCCTTTCGCAGCAATCAGATCAAGCAACGCATGGTAGCGCTCGTACACATCCGTGGAAGCGCCAAGGCGCATGGCGCGCAGGCGAATCAATCCGGCCGAGGGGAGATAGGCGAGCGTGACGTCGGCGCTCAGCAGTGCCATGCTCTCCATCAGTTCATCGGCAAGGCCGGACTCCGTGATGCCGGAGACGAGGAAGGTCCGCTGCTCGACATCCCCCGCAAGCTCATGCAGTTCCGGGATGATCCGGTCGGTAAAGATCCCCTGCATTTCACCCGGCACTCCCGGCAGGACGTAGACGCGTGCGGCGCCCACGGTAAAGGCAAGGCCGGGGGCGCTGCCGTAATCGTTCGGGAGCGCGCGGGCAGCAGTCGGGACCATCGCCTGGAGCCGGCTGCGCTCGTTGATCGTGATGCCCCGCTCGGTAAAGCGCCGTTCGATCCTCGCGAGCTGCCCGCGGTCCAGATCCATGTCGCAGCCGAGTATGTCGCAGACGGCATCGCGGGTGACATCGTCGTGGGTGGGGCCAAGCCCTCCACTGACGATAACGACGTCGCTGCCGGCCGCCGCGGCCTCGATTTCCCGGCGGATGGTGGACCGCTCGTCACCGATCGCAACCACGCGCCGGACGCGGATGCCGAATCTGGTCAGGCGATCGCCGAGCCACGCAGCATTCGTATTCACGACCTGCCCGACAAGCAGCTCATCGCCGATGGATATGACGGAGGAAATCACGCCAGCCACAAGTCAGTACACAGTGGCTGGTCGAACATATGTTCCTTCCACACCACCATCGATTGAAAATTTCCACCGGGGCAGGAGCACAGGTCCATCATCCCCCCACAGCCATTCCCCATCATTTTTGCCTTTTGCCTTTTGACCTTTGCCTTCCACCCTTCGCCTTCCCGCTCACGCCTGAACCTCCTCCATCGTGGCGGCGCGGATATTCCGCGCGAGCCGCATCAGGCGCGTGAAGTCGGCCAGCGGCAATGCCTGCGCCGCATCGCTTCTGGCGGAAGGAGGGTCGTGGTGCACCTCGACGATCACGCCATCGAGCCCTGCCGCCAGTCCGGCGAGCGCCCCCTGTATCACCAGGCTGCGTCGTCCCGCGGCATGCGATGGATCGATGATGACCGGCAGGTGCGTTTTCTCCTTCAGAGCGGCGGCGCCGAGCACATCGAGCGTATTGCGTGTGATTGACTCGAACGTGCGGATGCCGCGCTCGCAGAAGATCACGGTAGCGGCGCCGGCGACAAGGGCATGCTCGGCCGCGCCGATCCACTCCTCCACCGTCGCGGACATGCCACGCTTCAGCAGGATCGGCAGGCCGCTGCGTCCCGACTCCTTGAGCAGCGGGAAGTTCTGCATCGAGCGCGTACCGATCTGGATCATCGAGATGTACCGCGCGGCCTGCTCCACATCACGCGGATCGACCACCTCGGTGACAAGCTGCAGGCCGTAGTCACGGGCGATTTCGCTGGCGATCTCCAGTCCGGGCCGGCCGGCGCCCTGATAGTCATGAGGCGACGTCCGTGGCTTGTACGCGCCGCCGCGCACATAGCGAAGCCCCTCGGCCGCCAGATGCTCGAAGATAATCGCCACCTGCTCCTCGCTCTCGATGCCGCACGGCCCCGCGATCATCGTCAGCCCCTCGATCCCCGATTCGATGTTGATCGACGGACGATCGCCGGCGACACGGACATTCTTGTCCTCCTGGCGGAGCACCCCCTCCACGCCGGGCATCGCGGAATAATCGTCCAGCCTGATTTCATCGGCCGGATCGCTGAGCAGAAACACCTTGCGGTCGCCGTCGAGCAGGTTCAACCCCGCAACGCCATCGTTCATGAGCGCACGCTTCACCGCGCTGATCTGCAGCGCCGTTGCGGCCTTGTCGAAGAGAATTGCTTTCATGATGATACCCTTGTTCGGATCGCCGGTCATCGTGGCGGCAGCCCCGCCGGTTCCAGGCGGTCCGGCGGGAATCTACGGAGAAATTCTGTGGCAAAGTTCCGGGCGGCACATATGGCATCGGCATGCACCGGAGCTCTACGCGAAGGCTCCCTGCACCAGGAGATCGATCGTCGTCGCAAGCGCAAAAAGGACGCTGACGTAACCGTTGAGATTGAAGAAGGCAAGGTCGATGCGGGAGAGATCGCCCCGTCTCAGAATCCACGCTTCGTAGACGAGGATGGCCGTCACCGCCGCCACGCCCGCGTAGAATGCCGCGCCGAGTCCGGACAGCACACCGAAGAGGATGTAGCATACCACTGCCATGAAATGGATCGGGCGCACGAGCCGGATGGAGCGCAGCGCCCCGAGCCGCGCGGGAATAGACTTCAGTCCCTGGCTGCGGTCGAACTGTTCATCCTGGCATGAGTAGTAGATATCGAACCCGGCCGTCCAGAGCGTCACGCCCAGACAGAGAACGATGGGAGCCCAGGAGAACGCCCCCGTGAGCGCGAACCATACCCCGATCGGAGCCATGCCGAGACAGAGCCCGAGGACGAAGTGCGCGGCGACGGTATAGCGTTTCGTCAGAGAATACCCGAGGAGCAGCGCCAGGAGCGGCACCGCCAGGAGACCGCAGAGAGGGTTGATGGCAAATGATGCCGCGATGAACACTGCACAGGCGGCGAACGTGAACAGGCGCGCCTCGCGCACCGTCACCTTGCCAGCCGGTATCTCACGATTTTTCGTGCGCGGATTGACGGCATCGATGTCCCGGTCCGCGATCCGGTTGAACCCCATCGCCGCCGTCCTGGCCGCGACCATACACACCGGCAGCAGCAGCAGATCGCCCCACATCAGCGTCACCGACTCGTTCACGTACGCGACCAGTCCGGCAACGAGTGCAAACGGGAGCGCGAAGACGCTGTGACTGAATTTTATCATGCGGCCGAAGGTGGCCGTCCGTTGCGCGAGCGACATGGGGGTTGATTAATAGAGTCAGCAGCCAGCGGTACACCCGGCTGCGCCTCGCTCTGGTTCGTGGTCGTTGTCAGCACGGAGGGATCATCCTCCCGCCACAAGCGCCTATCCACTGTCTCACATTCAAATTACGTATAGATGCCAGGGGACATCGCTGTCCGAGGGCACCCACTTCATCCACATCGGAGCCGGACCCCGGCGGAGCACCGTACGGCAGCTCTCGACGGCGGGCTCACCCTTCACAGACCACTCGCAACCGGCCGCCATCCACTACTTCGCCGCGAAGATATCCGCGAAAAAATCCTTCATCGCCTCCCACGAGCGGGCATCGGCGCCGGCATTGTAGGCGACGCCCCTGGAATTGTCGCTGCCGTTGCCGGGATTCGTGAAGCCATGCACGGCATTGCCGTACTGCACAAGCTGCCAGTCCACATTTGCCTGACGCATCTCCTCCTCGAACGCCTGGATCTGCTCCCGCGGAACGTTGGGGTCATCGGCGCCGTTCAGCACAAGCACGCGCCCCCTGATCTGCGCGGCGTCCTTCGGATCGGGAGTATCCAGATTGCCATGAAAGCTCACGACCCCCTGCACGGGGGCGCCGCTGCGCGCAAGCTCCAGCGCCACGGTTCCGCCGAAGCAGTAGCCTATGGCCGCGATGCGGTTCGGATCGACGATCTTCTGTTCCTTCAGCGCCTTCAGCCCGGCATTGATCCGCGCGCGCATCATCTCCCTGTCCCCCTTCACCCCCCCTGCCAGCTTCGCCGCCTCCTGGGGATTGGTGGCCCGGTTTCCCTTGCCGTACATATCGACGGCGAACGCCACATAGCCGAGGCCGGCGAGCTGTTCGGCACGGCGTTTCGCGTAGTCATTCAGTCCGTACCACTCGTGCACCACGAGCACGGCGGGACGGGGTCCCTGCTGCGCGTCGTCGTACGCCAGATATCCCTCGAACGTCTCTCCGCGGAGCGTGTACTCCACCGCTTCCGTACGGATTGCAGCATGGCTGTTCGTGGCTGCGATCATCGCCAGCAGAATGATGGAAATCGAAGTTATCTTCATGGCCTTCCGACGTAATCGTATTGAACGGATGGCGGGGGGTTCAGGCCACCGGCCGCCGTGATTTCGAATCTACGATGATCCGTCGTTCCAGCGTCCCCGGGTCATCCGGAATCGCATCCAGCTCCACCGCCAGCAGTCCCGGACGGGCGCCCGGACGGATGACGCCAAGCTCCGGAAATTGCAGGATATGTGCTCCGGAGCGGGTCAGGGCTTCCAGGAGAGCGCCGGGCTTCAGATCCGGCCAGTGTTCCAGCAGAATTCGTGCCTCGCCGAAGACATCGCTTCCGGGATTTGAGCCGCGCCCGTCAGTGCCGAGCGCGAAGCGCATGCCGCTGCGGACGATCGACTCGAACGGCGGCAGCAGTCCGGTGATGTGCAGGTTCGAATACGGTGACAGGATTGCCATCGCCCCTCTTTGCGCCAGCAGCGCTATCTCCTCCGGCGTCGCATCGGCGAGGTGAACGGCGACGAAGCGATCATTCAGAAGTCCGATCGCATCATAGAACGCGATGGGAGACATGCCGGTTCCGTGCCATGAAGGGTCCCACGAGCCCAGCCGTTCAAGGAAGTCGCGCCAGGGGCCGCCGCCATGTTCGTACAATTCGCGTTCGGCGGGATCTTCCGCAAGATGCTGATAGAGGAAAGTGCCGTGCCGTGCATCCTCATCGGCGATCAGGCGCATCAGCGCGGGCGAAACCGAGTAGGGGGCATGTGCGCCGATAGTGGAGGCGATCGATGCAGGGAAATGATGTTCGCCGACGCTCTCGACGGCACGGGCCAGCATGGCGCCCGCCAGATCACCGCGGAAGGCAATCAGTTCCTGAATCAGACGGCAGCGCATTCCGGAGCGTGCGATCGGTTCCAGCGTGCCGAAATCATTGGCCACCTCCCCGACCGCCACCGTCCCCTGCTCCCGCATCCGGGCCAGCAGGCGCAGCACGGCATCATGGCGCTTCTCCGGCGCCGGTCCCTCACTACGTTCCGCAAGCAGGCGGCCGGCCCAGCGAACGAGGCCCTCCCCTCCCGACACCGGCTCCGTGCGGGCGGCATCGGTGAGGTGTACGTGGCAGTTCAGCACCCCCGGCATAAGCAGATGGTGGTCGTGGCGGCTGTCATAGCCCGAACGAATATCGGCGAGCCTCCCCATCTCCACCACCATTCCCGCCTCATCCACCACCACACCGGCGGCGGGCACGGGAGCAACCTCCATCGGCAGGAGAAGTTCGGCGGTATGGAGCGTGAGGGAAGCCATGAAGCGCTGCAGGAATATGAGGCGAAGGCCCGCGTTCGGGGGGCTGTCATGGACGAACATAACGCGGCCCCTGCATTCCCCCTGTTGCAAATGTTATCGGGCGGGCTTCAGGCAACCGTGGTAGATCATGGTATCATAGAGAAATCTGACGACGCCCCCCTGCTGATATTCGTTGAAGGTCCGCGCAAGTTCGCTGAGCATTGCATCGTGGTTCGGCTCGCCGGGCGCAGGCGCGTACGAGGAGGAAAGCAATCGCCCCTTCAGCCCGTCGAAATCGAACACCTGCTCGTGATCGCGGATCACATCGAGCTGGAAACCATCAGGCGCAAAGAACCCGGCCAGCAGATTTTCATCCGCGGAAATCGTCCTGTGCACGACCGTCTCGTAATCGACGGCATATCTCCGCAGCAATGCCTCATAGGCAGCGAGAAACGGAGTTTCATCGATCTTGCGATGGTTCCATACAAGCGCGGTGCGTCCCGGCGGGCGTAGTATCCGGAGGAATTCGCGGCGGGCGGCTTCGGCATCGAACCAGTGGAAGGCCTGTCCCGCCACCACCATATCGGCGCTGGCCGTATCAAGTCCGGTATGTTCCGCCGTACCGCAGATGCTCCGGAATGCCGGATAGCCGCCCAGATAATCGTCACCTGCCTCGCGCATCTCACGGTTCGGCTCCACCCCCGTCACACTGTTGCCGTTTTTCAGAAAAAGCTCCGCCAGAAATCCCGTTCCGGAGCCGACGTCAACGACGGCATGCGGGGATTCGAGGCCGATACGTTCGCGAAGTATGGAGATCACCTGGTCCGGATAGCGGGGACGGTAGCGAAGATAGTTCTCGACACGGTTCGAGAATCGTTTCGTGGGATTGAGCGAGGATGCCGGCATTGTATCGACGGTTGGATTGTACGTGCTGAAAATCAGCGCTGCTCCATGCCATGCCCTCCCAAAGATACACGTTGCGCAGCATCGGCAAAACCGGGCCGCCGTGCTTCTCCGTATCTTGATCCTCTACGGCCCGCCGGCACTGCCAGCGGGCGCCCTGCCAGCGGGCCATTCGCATCGCATCCTCTTCTACGACGGAGCTTTCCTGGAAACCGAAGCATCATCCACAGTTGTGCGCACGCCGCCGGGCGGCGGTGCCGAGCGGCGCAGAAAGGCGGAACTGATCCTCCTGACGATCACCCTCATCTGGGGGGCGACCTTCGGCGTCACGAAGTCGCTGCTGGAGACGATGCAGCCAATGGGCCTGCTTACGTGGCGGTTCGGCCTCTCTGCCATCATCTTCTACATATTCCATCGCACGCGGCTCGCAAGGAAACCGAACCGCGGCGAGCTGCTCCGCGGGCTCCTTCTCGGCATCTTCCTCTACCTCGGGTTCGCGCTACAGACATTCGGGCTGGCGTTCACATCGAGCAGCCGCTCGGGGCTCATCACGTCGCTCTATGTGGTAATGACCCCCATCCTGCAGATCGTGGTCATCCGCCGCATCCCCTCGGCCCGGGTCTTTTCCGGCATACTCATCGTGCTGCTCGGACTGTGGGGGCTTACCGCACCGGGAGGAACCCTGAGCGGGATGCTGGAACCGTGGAAGGCAGGGGGATTTGGTCTTGGCGATGCGCTGACCCTCGGCGGCGCCTTCTCCTTCGCCATCTACATCATCATGCTGGACCGCTATGCACGCAATGCGAACATCGTGCTGCTGACGGCGCTGCAGCTCGGCGTGATGGCGTTGCTCTCGGCAGCGCACTGTCTTGCCACCGAGACGTGGACCTGTCCAACCGGCGCCGCAGGCTGGGGGCAGATCCTCTATCTGGCGATCTTTGCGACGGTCCTCTCCACCTATGGGCAGACGCTCTACCAGCGCGATACAACACCGACGCGCGCGGCCATCATCTACACCATGGAGGCCGTGTTCGCTGCGGCGATCGGCGTGCTGCTCCTGGATGAGCATCTCGGCGGTGTCGGTCTGGCGGGAGCCGCGCTTATCGTGGCGGGACTGCTGGTGGTACAGCTTGCCGGGGAAAGCTGATGCGATCAATGGAAACGGGCAGGTGGCTGATAACGAATGGAGCCAGGCGGCTGCGCAGCCGACAGCTGGAAGCTGTCTGGAAGTGATCGGGACATGATCCTGCCGTCATTGCGCGACATGAACAATCCCGCCGCGGAACGCAGGAATCTGCCAGCCACGCCCCTACATCGGCTTGAATCCCTCGAACGCCTGATGACAGGAATTGCAGTAGTGGAGCGAGCGGCAGAGCGCCGGGCCGAACGGTGAGCGAAGCTCTGTCTGATGGCTGCCGCAGAACGGGCAGCGAACGTTGTTCAGCACCTCCAGCCGCAGCTCCCCCTCGAACGGCTCGGGGGGGGCCAGTCCGTGCTCCAGCAGATTTCTCCGCCCCTCCCCGGTGATACGGTTCGTGCTCCACTGCGTATCGAAGTTGACCTGCACGTCAACGCCGTCGAAGTGCAGCCCGAGAAGCCGCTGGCGCACCTCCTCGCGCATATAGTCCATCGCCGGGCATCCGACGAAGGTCGGCGTCATGGAAACATGGGCAACGTTGGCATCGTCGATGCTGACATCGGTGATGACCCCCAGATCGACCAGCGAGATGGTCGGGATCTCAGGGTCCTTCACATCCTTCAGGGCTTCCCATATTTCCTTCACGCCGGCCATTTCACCACTCCGCCGAGGGATCGATGCGGAACACTTCGGTCATTTCGGCCAGGAGCGGCGCCAGATAGGATGTATGAAATCCCCTGCGACCGCCATAGGCCGGGGTGATGGCCGCGAGACCGGGCATGCGCAGCCCGGCCCGCTCCACCGTCGGGACGATCGTCTCCAGCCAGCGCTCCTGCAGCGCCTTCTCACCGGGGAAGATTCCGTCGGCGGCCAGTTCCTCCTCGAACTCCGACGGCTCGAAGATGCCGAGCGCAAGGGGCAGCACATCGTTCAGCGCCCCCTGCATACGGGCATGGCTCTCCTCGCTCCCCTGCATTCCAAGCTGCGCGATCCAGGTATTCGCATGGAAGATATGGTAGCGGATCTCCCCGCGGATCTTCACCGCAAGGCGGGCCAGCGGCTCGAACGTGGAATGCTCCAGCATGTCGAAACGGAGATGCTCCGCCGTATCGAACATGAAATGGCGCATCAGGCTGAAATCGTACGCGCCGATGGGATATTCGACGAGATGACAGCAGCGGAACCGCCGCTCATCGCGCGTGAACGCCGTGGTATCCGCCTCCGGCTCGCCGAGCGTGTGAAGGATTTCATACAGCGCATGGCTGTGCCCCAGCTTGTCCTGGGCGATCGACGAGAAGGCGATATCCTCTTCGAGAATCGGCCCCAGGCCGGTCCACTCCGAATTGCGATGCGCGATGATCAGTTCATCGTCCGCAATCCTGTACAACAGATCCTTCAGCGCTGCGTGCTCATTCATTGCTTGCCATGTTTTTGCGTTTGAAGGCCGTGAGCTTTCCACCCACGCGATACCCCCGTGCCTCGCGATAGTCCTTCCCGGGCGTCGTTTCAAAGATATCGGCATCGTCCACGCCGATCGCATGGATATCGGCCGTGCGGACCACCCAGATCGAGACGCACTTCGAGCGTCGTGCATACTGCTCCTTTGCGAACAGAAGGGCTATCTCGGGATTCGGCGCATGGAGCGACCCCACATGCACCGGCTGTGCCCCGCGGACGGCAAGGTGAAACACCTCGTAGGTCTCATACTGATCCAGCGGGGGGAGCGTGAAGGGAGCTTCGCCCTCCTCGGACAGTTCCGCCCGCGCTATTCTGGGGTCGAGGGACTGGATCTTCATGCTGTCGTCCTGATGATCGTGTTCAGAGAGTGCCCGGCAGTATGCCCTGCCCGGGCGCATTCGCCCCTATATCCGGGGGTCCGCAGCCAATATCCTTCCACGGCGGCACCGCGATGCAATGCAGGCCGAGCGGGGCGAATCGATCTTTCATCGGCCGATGCACCGGCCGGCCCGAAAACCAGAAAGGCACAGAGAGCATGGCACATCCTCCATGAACTCTGTGTCTCTCCGATTGTACGGATGCGATCGTTCCGGCGGCTCAGGAGAACGGCGCCACGTACCGGGCCGACGGCCTGGCAAGCGCGCGGCGCACCCACTGCCCCTGCTCCTCCGCCATGCGGCGGACGGCGAGGCGCTCCCTGTTGCAGGGGCCGTCGCCGTTGATCACACGTTTGAACTCGTTCCAGTCGGGATCGCTGAACTCCCATTTCCCCGTCTCCTCGTTCTTCCGGAGGCTCGGATCCGGAACCGTCAGTCCCAGCTCCCAGATCTTCGGAACGTAGGCGTCGAGGAACTCCTGGCGCATTTCATCGTTGCTGGCCATCTTCACCTTCCAGCGGACGAGCTTCTCGGTATGCACCGAAACCTTGTCGGGAGGACCGTGAAAATGCATGATGGGCTTCCACCAGCGATTCAGCGCCTCCTGCAGCATCTGCCGCTGCGCCGGGGTGCCCGTCGCAAGCGTCACCACATTGTCGTAGCCATACTTCAGGTGGAACGACTCCTCGATGCAGATGCGATCCAGGGCGCGGCAGTAGGGGCCGTACGATCCCTTGGCGTTCGTCACCTGGTTGATGATGGCGCCGGCGTCGATCAGCCAGGCGATCACCGCCGTATCGGCCCACGTCTCGGCCGGATAGTTGAAGACGTTGGAATACTTCGATCTGCCGCTGATAAGATCGTTGATCATCTCCTCGCGCGACTTGCCGAGCGTCTCGGCGGCGCTGTAGAGAAGCTGCGCATGCCCCACCTCGTCCTGCACCTTCGCCATCAGGGCCATCTTGCGCCTGAAGCCGGGAGCACGCGTGATCCACGTCCCCTCCGGAAGCGCGCCGATGATCTCCGAATGCGCATGCTGCTCGATCATGCGGATGAGCTGCCGCCGGTATTCGGCCGGCATCCAGTCGTGCGGTTCTATCTTTTCACCACGGTCGATACGCGCCTCGAACGCCGCAAGCTTTTCCGGATCATCGGCAGGCTTCGGCTCCTGCGGCTGCGCATCGACTATAGAGAGACTTCCGTACATGTGCTGCTCACTGTTTCTTGGGGCAACGATACTCCCCGGAATTTACGAAAGATTGCCGTGCCAACCGTGGAGGGCGGCATGCGCCGACGGGGATGTACCTTTTGTAGCATCCTGTTGTCCGGCGGCGCCGGACTGTCGTTTTTTATACGACGTACGGGCGCCACGAAGAATGCATGAAGCGGATGGAATCCTCTGGAACGCGCGCCGGATAGAAACTGCCGACGGATCATCCCGGAACGCCCGGCGCCGCGCATCGGCGGAATCCCCGGACCACCTCCTCCCGGTTCAGCCCACGCCCGATGACGACGAACCTGCTTACACGCGGCTCGTCCCCCCACCGCTCGCCGTACTGCCAGCTCGAAAGCCCATGAACGCCATGAAAGATGTAGCGCCGGGGCTGCCCGGCCATGCCGATGATCCCCTTCATACGGTAAAGATCCTCATGGCGGGCGGCGATAAGCTCCGCGATCCACTGCTCGAACCGCTCCGGCTCAAGATCCCCCTCCGTCGTGACGCTGATAGCATCGATGTGCGCTTCATGCCTATGCTCCGTCTCCGCCGCACCGTTCCGTACAATCCGTATCCGTCCCGGATCGAAGCCGCCGATATCGAGCAGTACGGCAGTATCGGCGTCGCTCTGCGACGTTCTGTAGATGTCGGCGAGGGGATTCATCCCGCGAATCATTTCCTCCAGCACCGCGGCCGCCGTCCCGTTTACCAGATCGCATTTGTTCAGAAGAATGACATCGGCATAGGCGAGCTGATGCGCCACCTCCGGGCTGCGGCCAAGCTGCGCCGGGAGGTGAACGGCGTCGGCGACCGCGACGATCCCATCAACAACGAAGGCCTCTCCGGCGTCAGGATGCGTGAGGAAGGTCATGATGATGCCGCCGGGCTCGGCCAGGCCGGTGGTTTCCACAAGGATGTGATCGAATGCCTCGCGCCGCGCCAGCAGGTCATCCAGCACCTCGACGAGATCATCGCGAACTGTGCAGCAGATACAGCCGCTCGCCAGCGTATAGATACCCTCCTCGATGTTCAGCACCAGATCGTGATCGATCGGCACCTCGCCGTACTCGTTCACGATGACGGCAAGCCTGCCCCCATGCCCGCCGGTGAGGATGCGGTTCAGCAGCGTGGTCTTGCCGGCACCGAGATAGCCGGTTACGATGGTGACAGGAATGGGGTCGTGGGACGATCGCATGATCTTGCTGCCTCCGATTGACGACAGCGCAGGAGGAATGATCGGCTTCCCGCCCCCTTCTCCTACTCGTCGCCGTCGATGAATGTGATATGCACCAGGGGAACCACATCCGGGTTGTCCTGCTGCCTGCGCTCGAACTGGAGGATGTCATAATAAACACAACGCCCCCCGCCGCCGGGGGTCGGCCAGTCGCGGCAGACCTGCGGGCGCCCTTCGTAGATGCCGCAAATGCGCCGCTCCGGGTCCTGAAATATACACGACTCGCCGAACAGGGGATCGGGCGATCGCCGGAGCACCCGCTCGCCGGAATGCTTCATCGTATAGCGCCGCCGTGCGGTCACCGGAGCGACGCCGAAGTAGTCGGCCAGACGGGTCAGGTCCTCGTCGGTGACGGGAACTCTTTCGTAGATCGCGCAGCAGTAGCCGACGCACTTCAGACAATCGTATTTGGGTGCTGGCATTGGAAGCTCCATCTGTAAACGGGAACAGCCGGAAAGACGGAAATGGCCGTCCCGGACGTGATCGATGGACGTGCGGGGACGAAGGACCGCATCGCCCGACACCCCCTCGCCGCCGACTCCACTCCCATCGATTCCCGCACCAGATCGACAAAATGAAACGAATCCGACGACGTATGCAACTTCGGCGGAAGGCAGTGGAAAGCAAAAGTCAAAAGGCAAAGGGCAAAAGTTAAGAGGCAGCTTGTATCGGGAGGCGCCGGGCCGTACTTTTTGGATCTGGTGCGGCCTGCCGGTAATCCGAAGCGTATCGTACACGCCGGCCGGAAAATGCCGGATGGATGTTGCATCACACCCCCCGGTTGTGATGCCGGATGCCGCTCAGACGTTATGTTCCTGACAGGCCGTGCCGGAGATGGAACCGGCACCGTAACAATCGCGGGCGTCAGGGTTTCAATATCTGCCCGTGACGCCGTTCAGCGGGCTTCCAGGCGCCATGACCGATGGCGCCGTACGGCGGCCGGACAATCGACGAAACATCGAACTTCATCATAGACCCACTCATCGGCATGACACGATTCCTGCTCCATATACGAGGCGTTTCGCTGGCTGCGGCATTTCTGATGGTGATGGCGCTTCTCTTCGCGAATGCCCGCACAGCCTCCGCACAGGACTGCCCCGACCTGATATGGACGGTCAACATCGACGCCGATGTCGCCCTGTGCGCATTTCCCATCATCGTGGAAACCGCATGGGGACCGACGGAGACACGCTCTCCCGACCCGGCGACGGACTTTCCCGGCTTCACAACGGGGGGCACCTCGGCCACGTTCCCGCTTCCCGAAGTTACCCCGAGGCCATTCAGGCATGCCTATATCACCAGTGCGGTGAATCCGCTGGAGGTTCTCGGTGATATCAAGGTGGCGGCAGGTGAAAGCAAGACCGTTCCCATCGGCTGCTGCTGCTGCGTAATTCTGGAAGTCGTCAAGGACGATCAGAACTGCGTCACCGTCACCGTCAGGCGCGGGACGGGCTGCTTCTAGAGCGGCGGTTACAGGAAATTCGTACGAATCCGGCCGGAGCATCCCTCCGGCCGTTGCATTTCTTCCGTCATGACACGGGCGCACTGCGGCAACATCGGACCGCCGGAGTTCTCTCCCCCGTTCATCCCCCTTCGGGGAGACGCCATGCAGGCGTGGCAGCCCTGCACTACGCATTGAACGCCCCCGGACGAGCTCTCTGCAAACTCATCCGGGAGCGTGATGATTCCCGTAATGGCGCCGGGACAGCGCTCCGCGCCTCAGAAGCTCAGCTTCGTATAGAGCACCGGCGACGCGATATTGCTGATATCGTACAGATAGAAATTATCATCCGCCGAAAGGATCATCATGTTCCCGCTCAGGATGATGTCGTGTGCCGTCACTCCCTTCACACGACCGATCTCCCGGATATTCCCGGGATCGGCGGCATCAAGAATCACCAGCCCCGACGCACCGTCGCACACCAGAACGTTCCTGTCGCGAACGCCCAGGCCATAGGGACCATCGAGCGGATAGCTCTTCAGCAGCCTCGGCGTGCGGATGTCAGCGATATCGATCACGTCGAGCTGGTTCTCGAATCCCCCGCAGGCGTTTCCCCCGCGCAGCGTCACATACGCACGGTTGTGTTCCACAACCACCGGATCGCAACTCCGCCGGTGGGTGAACTCGCCGAGCGGCTTCGGCTGGTCCTGATCGCTGGCATCGAAGACGTACATGCCGCTGCGCCCGCCGATGAAGAGCTTGTCCTCGTACGGGAAGAGCGTCTCGATCTCCCACGCAACCGATACCCTGTTCCGGTACCGGGGGCGCGCCGGATCGGAGACATCGTACACCTGGAGCGTCATATTATCGATGCAGTAGAGGTAGCCCCCCACCACTGCAAAGCGGGCCAGCGATCCCGCCGTTCCCCGCGCTGCATCGCCGGCAGCGGTCGGGACCGCCCCGGGCGACGCGGCCGATTCGTCGCAGCCGCCGCATCCCGATGCCCCGCCGACCTCGATATCACCAATCGGCTGCACATCGATCGGGCCGTAGTAGGGATTGTCGAACACCCGGCGTATCGTATCCACCGCAACCGGACGCGACAGATCGGAAATGTCGAAGATCACGAGATCCGCGCTGTTGTCCGCATACATGTAGTTCGCCCGGACCGCGACATCCGCCGTCTGCGGCATGTTGATCCTGCCCCGGAGCGCCGGGCTGGCAGGACTGGAGAGATCGTAGAACCTGATGCCCTCCCCCGGCGTGGTCCGGATCAGCGTGGTCCCGTACAGATAAATCTTTGAAATCTCACCGGACCCCGTTCCGTTCAGACGATAACCGAAGGAAAAGAGAACGAGAAAAAACAGACAGAATAGCGATGAACGTTTCATAGCTCCTCCCGATGAACTGGCGTGAACCGGTGCTATGGGCGGATATCCCCGGCGTCCGGCGGCATCACGTAATGCCGAGTCCGGCATATCGCGGGCATGCACCATCCTTCATATCAAACCAGAGACGCCGCAGCAGCGGCTTGTAACGTCTGGCGCATACACCGCCGCAGTGCTCCGGAGGGAACCATAATGAAGGGCATCCTTTTTTCAGAGGATGCCCTTCAAACATTACGGCACCGGCTACGACGCCGGGCACTTCATATGTCCATCATCACCTAACGCACGATCTGCAGCGTTCGCGTAAGCTTCACGCCCGATGTGCTCAGGTGATAATGATAGGCGCCGGCCGGCAGCTCCCTGACGTCAATGCGCACGGTATGGGAACCGGCGGAGTGAGGTCCCTGCTCCAGCACCCGTACCAGGCGGCCGGTGGCATCGTACAGCGCCAGATGAATCTCGGCTGCCACCGGAAGCTGATAGGTGAACTCCACGGTCTCGCGGGCCGGATTGGGAACGCTCCCGCCCAGGGAGATCACACCGGCATTCGTCCGGGCCTCCACGCCACTGACGTGGAGATCGCCCGCGCGGCCGGTGCCCTCTTCAACGCCGGTGACGGGCGTGTTCCAGTCATCATCCCTGCGCTCGGGCATGAACGCCGTGCCGCTGAGGGCAACGGTGGCCGGAGCGTTGCTGGCATTCCCGTTGATGACAAGCGACGCGACGAAGGAATTCGCCTCCGTGGGAGCATAGGTAACTTCGATGAACTCGAATCCCTGCGGCGGCATCTCCGTCCGCTCCAGATTGCTGAGCTGGAAGTTCGCCGCATCCGGCCCCGTCACCCTCGGCTCCCCTATCTTCACCGGCATCGTGCCGATGTTCGTGATACGAACCATGCGGCGCTGGAACTTGCCGGCGGTCATCGCGGCAAAGATCAGCGACGGCGGGTCCACCTCGATCGCGCGCGTGCCCGCAATGCCTGTCAATGGAGCGGTGATGCCGTCCGGAATCACCGTGGTCGTCAGCTTCACATGCGCAAGACGCTCGCCCGGAGCACCGGACTGCGGAGCGAATATGACCTTCAGCTCCAGCGGATCGCCAGGTTGCAGCGTAAGCGGCGTCGAGGGCCACTGATCCTTCACGAAGTCCGCCATATCCGTTCCCTCGATTTCCAGCGACGTAATCGTGACCGCCGCATGCGTGGTGTTGACGATACGAACCACATCGCGCAAATGGTCGCCGGGTTCGCCGCCGATGAGGGCCTGACCGAACTCGATGCCCTGCATATATACCTCGGCGCCGGCGGAGCCGAACAGATCCACGTAGTACACACCGCGCTCGCCGACGCCCGGCACATAGATGCTGGAGTCGTTCGTCGCAAGGCGCAGCGTCGCACGGCGCGACCCCACCTGAAGCGGGGTGAAGCCCAGCACGATGTCCGTGCCGCCACCCGGTGGGAGCACCAGATCGCCGGTTCCCGGATCTATCGTCCCGTCCGGCATGCCCACAATCGAAAATTCGTCAACGTCGCCGGCGGTCACTTGCAGCTTCGGCAGGGAGATCCGGAGGCTGCATACGCCGGGATTCGTCAGGTGCAGCGTCTGCTCCGACGTCGTGCCCAGCCTGGCCCCCTGGAAGATCACCGACTTCGGCAGCCCGCCGTTCATATCGCCGGAGAGTCTGGCCCCGGCGCCGCGACCGAAGACATCGAAGGTGACGATGCCTTCGTGCACCACTCCGAGCGTGTCCGGCCCCGCCGTATTCTCGCTGTTGGTGTAGATATATCCCCGGGCATATCGCTTTCCGTTCGCCGTTCCCACGAACGAGATATATACGGTCTGCGACTGTCCCTCCGCCAGCGTAATCGGGAAGATATTCCCTATATCCTCCGGCTTGAACGGCAGTGTCGGCGGCTGCAGGCTCACAACGTAGTCGTAGGCCGGGATCAGATTGCCGTACGAGTCGCGGCGGAATTCGTACCGCGGAATTCCCTGCCGGATGGCCGTGTCGATTTCATAGAACGCGGCGCCGTTGATCTTGAAATCCCCGGTGCCTGTATTTACCATATCCACCTTCAGCGCCTGCACCTCGCTGCCGATACAGACATAGGTGTTGGTGAAGAGCGTGGAACCGGTGTCCAGCAGGGTCGTACCAAGCCGGAACTCTCCTCCCGGCGCCACCGATGTGGCCGCCAGCGCGAACGTACGGCTCTCGGGACCTGTCGTCACCTTGAGCTGCGCATTCACCACGCCGAAGCCGAGCGCATTGAATGTGATCTCCGGCGTCACCGAGGCGCCGGGGCTGAGCATCCCACCCGGCGTGATGGTATACTGGCCGAAGCCGCCCGTGATTTCATAACTGACGGGCAGCGCGACGTTGCTGACGTTCTGCAGCGTGAAGGGGAGGAAGCTGGCGCTGCTGTGCCGGTCTACCCGCTTGCCCTCCAGAAGCACATCGCCGCTCACCATGCCGGATGTTCCCCCCTCGGGAATATTACCTATGTAATTGACATAGGGGGCATACGCCGCAAGGGTGAACGTGCGGCTCAGTTTGAGCCCGGTAACGGTAAGCGTCGCCGTGCGGACGCCGGACGCTGTGGGATGGAAGCTGATTTCCGGAATATCAACCTGCCCCCCCAGCGCCAGAGTCCTCGTGATCGTCTGGGTGCCGGGAGTGCCGAAGTAATAATCTGCCGCGGCCGGCCCGCTGATGGTCAGCGTATACGGAGCAGTGCAGACCGGTGAGGCCATGCGGATATCGAACGGACGGTAGATGGAGGTCTGCCCCACCTGCGTGATGAATCCATCGAAGAATGTATCGCCGGAGCTCATTGTGGCGGTTCCGCCATTGTCGGCGCCGATACGGCCATTCAGCTCGGTGGTGCATTCGCCGAACACCACCACGGTATTCGGCGCTATCGGCGTTGCATTGACGTTGACGCTGTTGTTCGGCGTCACGCGATTCTCCGTGGGCGTTCCACCGGGGAAGCTGACGCTGATGAACTGATTGGATGCCGCGGCAATTCCGATCGATGCGTAGCTGCTGCTGCACAGACCGGTGATATTGCAGACATCGCACGGATTCATCTTGCCGTACCAGAATTCGATCTTGTTCGATCCCTCGTACAGACGGGCCTGGAACGTCGCCGGATTCTGCCCTGCGTACCAGTACCGGGTGATCCTGTTGTCCCGCCATTCCACGGTCAGAACGCGGTTCGGCGCCACTCCCTTGGTGATATAGTGGAACTTGGGAGATGTGCAGCCCCCGCTGCCGTCGCTCAGTTCCATATCGAACCAGAACGGCGCGATAAATGGATAGAGCGGCGCCGACTGGAAACTGTTGGTCCAGTCGGACCAGGGAGCCGTTGTCCCGGGATACATGTTGCCGTTTGCACCAACGATAATGCTGTTATAGGTCACTCCGTTGAACACGAAGTTGAAGCCGATGGGAATCGAAAACGTTCCGTCATCATTGGTGCTGCCGGGTGATGCCTCATACAGAACCGTGGACCCGCTCATATCCGTCGGGTCGCCGGAGGTATAGGCAAAATAATAGTTGCTTAACTGCCCCCGCGCAGCCGTGGCATGAATCAGCCACAGCCCCAGGAGAGTAACCAGCATGGTGTACGAGCGTCTCATGAGACATGCGCTCCTTTTTTAGTAATGAGTAAAATCAGTGAATATCCGATAGTCCCAGGGGTGAGATGGGGGTAGCAATCCGGTGCTCGCGCCGGGGCGGGATCTCCCGACAAACGGTATCCTGGAAGGAACCGCCGACTGCCGGGCAGATGGGCCTCCACATTGCACGGAAGAACATGCAGAGACCACGGGAATAGCGCGATCGCGCTCCTGGAAGGAGTTGAATACATAGCCGGCTCGATTCACGATCGGCGAAATCGAGATCCTGAATATGCCTGGAGCCTGGTCAGTACGAGTGGGAGCCGCCGCTCCGAATGTGGGGAGCATATCATCCCGGTATCGGGCGATCGGCGACGCATCGGAAAGGATATGAGGAACACATGCCGCAGGCATGGGAGATGCCTCGGAAGAGAAGAGCAATGCGGCAGCATGACATCTCATGCACATGATCTCCAACTCCATACATGACTATGTACAGGGCGAAGAGTGGGAGCAAGGAAAATCCTTACCGCAAACCGGGGGTACGGGTATTGCAGATCGTGAGTGGGCCTGTTAAAGAGTAGGGGTAGTCTCAGGCGGTCTCAATATAGCATGGTGAACGCCGATATGGAACAGGAATTTTTTTTCCGGTGAACCGATACGGCCGGACACAGGCCGGTAGAATGCAGCCAGGGAAAAGCGAAGGCCGCTGCACGAATCACGCACAGCGGCCCTGCATACATCAGCCTTTACCATCGAATCGGACGGTTGATCAGCGGGCGACCGTGATCTGCCCCTGCGCAACTCCATCGCTGGTGACAACGCGGTAGAAGTAGGCGCCGCTCGGCACCCCATCGCCGTTGGCGGCCGTGCCGTCCCACTCGATCGTGTGCAAACCGGCGCTCTGAACGGATTCCGGCACCAGATTGCGCACCAGCCTGCCGGCGGCATCGTAGAGCGAGAGCGTTACACGGGTATCGGCCGGGAGCCTGTAACTGATGGTTGTGGTTGCCCGGGTGGGGTTCGGCTGCGCGCTGATCTGCAGCAGGCTGCTCAGATCGAAGCTGGCGCCTCTCTTGCCGAAGTCCCCTCCCGGCATCCGGATATCATAGGTCTCGCCGCCGATCAGCATGTCCGACTCCTGATCGTATTCGACGAGATTCAGATGGAACACTCTTCCGGCGAGCTTTGCAAGGAGCTCGTCGTTGAAATCGGGATAAATGATCCTGACGCGCCCGGTGAGCTGCTGCAGGGGTCCCATCGGGATGCCGTGCAGCACTGCATCCGGCGTCGTGATCCAGACTCCCGGCCATTCGCTGTCGTCGTCGGCAATTTCGATGCCCTCCCCCCTGCCTCCGGCGGACTGCCAGTGATCGAACAGCTTTGGCTCCATCTCGAACTTGACCTTGCAGTAGTTCAGAATGGGATCATCCCGTTCCTCCTCGGGAATTCCAAGCTCAAGGCGCAGCATCGCGTCGGCTTCCGCTATGTTGCGTATCTCGATCGCCGCAAACGGCCCATCGACGTCGATGATGGACACGTTCTTCCAGGCGATGTTGTTGTTGTTGGCCGTGTTGGTCCCGATTACCGGACCTTCCGGGAATGTCATCGGATCATCAGGGCCTACATAGCGTGCCAGCAGGCAGAAATGATGCGCGTCGGGATCATTGTAGTCGGAAGGGTCCGGAACGTTGTGCCAGGGAATCACCACGGTTCCCGCCGAAACGAAATTGTTGACGGTATAGGAGCCGATGTAATCACCATAGGGAACGCCGTTGATATAATTGCCCGTCCAGCTTGTCGGCCAGCTCAATCCCGTGGATGCCTTGGCATAATAGAGATGAACCGTTCCCTGAAGCACAATGCCCGGGCCAAGGTTCGTGAGCCGGATATTGACGTAGTTGGTCTGCCCGGAAAGAGGGCTCTGATGCGTCGGCACCCCGTCGTTGTTGTTGCGCACCCAGATATTGGGACTGTTCCAGAGCACACTGCCGCAATTGCCGTTGGGTTCGTTGCCCACATCCGCGCCGCAATCTCCTATCATCATGTTCGAGTGGCCGCTGGCCGGGGTGTAAAGCGTCCAGCAGGTGAAGGACGAAGCGGCGAACCCCTGGTCGATCGCCTGCACGCAGATCTCGTAGGTATGTCCGGGGATCAGATCCTTGATAAGCCAGTTCGTCCGGTGGTTCATATTGCCGAACGCCGGAACCCAGCGCGTGCCGGAGCCGGGGTCGGCCATCGGGGTCATCTTGTATTCGCCCGCCGTCTGGTCGTAGATGGAAAGATTGTAGGTAAGCGCGGCCTGCGGCGATTCCGCGTCGGTCGCCGGATTCCAGCTTACCGCCACAGCCCGCGAGTTCGCCGCGTAGTTCAGGTTCGTGGGGGCCGAGGGAGGCGTGTTCGCGGAGACCCCGGTCGTATTCCGATACACCCGCGAATAGATGTCGTTAAGCCCGGTTCCCCGGCCGGAAAGAAGGATATCGAGCCGGCCATCATTGTCGTAATCGCCCCACACGGCCTGGCTCTGATACACCGGGACAAGACCGCCATTCAGATCCTCGGTGAGCGTGCCGTTGCCATTGCCGCGATAGACCTTCGCCATCGGGGTGCTGGTTGCATACAGGCCCGTTACCACCAGATCGAGATTCCCGTCGTTATTGTAATCGCCCCAGGCTACCGAACCATCGGAAACGCCCTGATAGGAAGCGCTCTGCTGGAAAAGCGGGCTGGGATTGGGGCTGACAGTGCTGCCGTTGTTCAGATAGATCCTGAAGTTGCGCTGGCCGTTCTGATCGAACCCGGTAATCGCAAGATCCAGCCAGCCGTCGTTGTTGCAATCGCCCCAGGCTACCGAGCCCTGTCCCAGATTCAGAAGACCGGTGCTTCCGGCAGGCACCAGCGTCCCGCCATCGTTGCGGTACAGGCGGGTCGATGGATTGATGCCGATAAGCGTATAGCCGGTAACGATCAGATCCATGTCGCCATCCTTGTCGTAATCGCCCCAGGCACCGTCGGACCAGCCGACCTTGGTGATGGTAGCCCCCGGCAGCGGATCGATATCCGTGAATTCCCAGGCGGAGCCATTCGGACCGTCATTGCGGTACACGGTTGCCACGCGCTGGTTGCCGCTGCCGTAACCGGTGACGAAGAGATCGAGATCGCCATCGTTGTCGAAATCGCCCCAGGCCACGGAACTGAACGCAACGCCGATAAACGGGCTGCCGGTGATGGTCATCTGCGAAAACGAGCCGCTGTTATTCTGATAAAGCTCCGTGACAAGACCGCCGCCCGATATTCCGGTGATGACAACGTCGAGATCGCCGTCGTTGTCGAAATCGCCCCAGGCGCCCCGGTTGGTGCCGTTGCCGCTTCCCACGGCGGTAAGCCCGGCTCCCAGAGAGGAAAACGAACCGCCACTGTTCTGGAAAATATCGGCGAAGTAGCTGCCGCCGATCCTCTGTCCGGTCAGGAGTGCATCGAGCTGACTATCCTGATCGAAATCGCCCCAGACCGATGTGCCATGATGCACTTCGGTCAACCCGGCGGATATATCGGTGAAGGATTGTCCCTGCATCGGCGCCTCTGGGGTGACAAGGCAGGCTGCAGCCAGCGCCAGTCCAACTACGCGCGTGATGGAACGCACAGCACGTTCAGGACGCATGAGAGTAGAACTCCCCCTCCACCTCTTTACAGGAGTTAATGGATGTGTCTGTCGCATGTGGCATCTCCGTTCAATAAATGGTGATACTGATGAGGGGAATCTCCCCCCGGAATGAGAGTGAACTATGACAATGCATTCGGAACAGTGGAGAATATCAGATATACAATTATCCGCCCGGTTTCTGTCCGGCTTTTGGCCAGGCAGAAGCGCTCAGAACCATGAGCGATTTAAGAATTGAAAAGCAATGCCCTGCCGAAGACTCCGTCATCAGAACGTGTTGTGATGTTTCATAGAAATACCATGTCGCCGTAGCTCCGTTGGATTGCGCGGATCGGTATGGATAAAATTCTGCGGAAGCCTGCAGCACCGACCATACAGGCAGTTGACCATATGAAGCCATAATTTAGGAGGCCGGCATATCGGATGGGAGTACATCATTATGTACCCCCATGCAGCAGATCATTTATGCACCGATCACATCCGTAGCGGCTACTGAATAAGGTTATCCGTCCCCGTTCTGATACTCCTGGAAATACCGTCGTGAACCTCAATGTCGCATCCGCTCCTGATGGATCTATCGCTGCATACGGGGACTCCCGTTCATGCGTCAACGGGTCGGTGCTCCAGCATCACCAAGCCGCGCGTCGTAGTATCTAAGCAGGTCGTAGTGGTGGTCGTCCGTTACCGCGCTGTCGCGCTCCATTCCATTATACCCGTGGCGGCAGCCCGAACCGTTCATGTACCGACCCGGTTGCTCCATGCCGTATAGGTACTGGTTGCTGTAGCCTACAATATCGCTGCGACATTTCCCGGGCGATCCGTTTATGACACCAGAGAGCAGCTGATCGGTGATAATTACGCAAGGGTTGCCAAGGTGGTCGCCCAGTTCATAATACTTCTGCCCAAACTCCCGCGTGAATTTGGCCGTGGGCGATCCCGTCGTCGTCGCTGTCCTGCTGTATTACTTCAGCAAACTTTCGATGTCGATTCCTTCCAAGCCAATTTGAGTTTCCGTGAGCCCATTTGGACTCAAGAAGTTCCTTTTGTTGACATGGATCGAGTTGTTTGAAGTTTGGGATAAATTTCTCTGGATCGGCGATCTTCGCTTGATGCTCCGCAATCTGCCTTTCCAGCGAGGCAATGCCTTTCTGAAGTTCTGCTGGCGATTTTCCAGTATAATTTTTCAGGAAACCAGCATGCCGTCCACCTTCCCGGGCAATTTGCAATGGCGTCTTCGCAACCTGTTATATTTCATATTCGCGCCGGGCGTATACAAATCCATCCAGCGGCTCCAATTCGCCTATCGACTGAACTGAATACTCGCATTCTTCTTTCACGCTTCGAATGTCTTCATTACCACTAGTCTCAGAAAGAACAGAAGTCATCACAAAGCCAAGACTCTCATAGTCGAACTCCGTCGGCTGACGGTCTAAGTAGTAACGGATCAGAAGTTCCTTATCTTCAGAAAACGAAGCCGCGACAGCTCGTATGTTAGGATAAATTTCTCCAAGAAGTGCTCGCCAGAGCCAAAGTATGAGCCATTCAGGAAGTCGTTTTGAATTTTGCATAATTAGTATTAAACGAGATTCGCTGGAACAATATGAGCACCTTGTTGTCCATAATGAACCGTGCCGAACTGGGCAGGCTGCCCAGTTCCAGCATGAGTGCCAATTTCCTTACCGAAGTCCACTATTGATTGTCCCCTTGGGTTCATCCTGATAAGTTCATCCTGATAAGAGGTCGAGGATCTCAGCACGCACCAGCCCCTCGCGACCGAGGCCATAAATCGGGAATTCCACGAACTCGATCTCGCACGGCAGCACCGGCGTCTCATCGCACGCGTCGCCGATGCCGTCTCCGTCGCTGTCCTCCTGGTTCGGGTTCGACGTGTACAGACATTAGCCGGTGATAATCGGCGATTTGCAGATGCCCTCGGCCACAACCTTCGGCCCTTCTATAAGCTGGATGGGAACACCTTCCGCCAACGCTCCGTAGTCGAGCTTTGGGTAATAGCTCAATTCAATGGTCACGTTGATCGCTTGGCCAAACTGCGCACCCACTGGAACATTGTTTACGCGCACGGCCAAATCTTCATGGGCCAAACCGGAGCGAAGATAAGGCGCGTAGCCACTGCCAACGGGCATCATAGGCCTGCCACCCGCGCTGTGAGGCTTGAAGGTCACTTCGGCCAAAATGTGGGCCACAACTTTGGTTTCGTCGGATGCACTCATTTTCCAAGGATGTTTACTTTGTCGAACCAATTGTAGAAGTACGGGTTCTCGTAAACGTCGATGCCAATGGACTTGCCAACGCCGCCCGGATCGGCATGGCGATACATCTGATTAAGATTCTTGGTCGGCACATCAATGAACGTCTTAGTGTAATCTCGGCCCGGATTCGCTTTGATGAAGTCGTCGAGACTAGCCTCATCAAAAGCAAACCTCTTGAAGGTCGAGTTTGGATGGATGTTGTAGTCGCCATACCTCATCACATCCGCCAGTTCCTCAGGTTCGACGGCTCGGAAAAGTCGTGTTGTGCCCCCACCTCCCGTCTTTGCGGCTGTCCCCTCGACGGCACCACACCACCTTCAATGAACACCCGCGACCTCATCGGCATCGAGCCCATTATCGGACTCTGCAACTCCCGGATCATGCCTATACGTACCGATCCTCCCTCTAACGCACTCGGCTCGTGCAAAGGTATCGGATTTATGCCGCGCGCAAGATACTCATCATACATCACTGGCTGACCCAGCTCTGTCAGACGCTCCGCATTCCGACCATGGCGTAGCACCCACGATTCTCCATACAGTTGTTCCGGAAGGCTCCGAGCTCCACTATAAACCTCCAGCGCCGTCGCAAGATCCAGATACGGACGATACTCCGACATCTCCGCTGCCTTGTCCGAAACATCCGCCAACGGCAACTCCACCATGTTCGGAATCGAGAGCTCTCGCAGCGCCGTCACCATCACTCCGCGCACCCATTCGTGCTCTCCCGCCGTATTGCGCTGCCACACCCACGTCGCATCGTTCTGGTCCGTGTACACCGTACCTTCGCGAAGTGGGCCGACAGGTGGATCTTCCGGTCCATCGTCCTCAGGACCTCCCTGTGTTGCGCCTCTTCCCTGTTCGTCAGGATCGCCGGGCTCTGCTCCGCTTGGATCGGCTAGGGCAATTGGATTCCCCCTCATCGCTACATATGGCGATTACCGCCCGGGCGGCTCCATGCCGCATGAGTAACGGAGTGGTCGATTGCCGAACAGCCGCCGCTTCGACGACAGCATTAGACGTTACAGTCCTAGTTCTTCCAAGATCGGCTTTATGGACTCCTCAGTCAGTCCGACTTTTTCCAGGATATTGCGAACTCTGTCAGCATTTTTCTCCTCAACGGCTTTATCAAATTCATCCATCAACCCACTTACGTAGAGTCGTTCATTCACCGTCATGCCTGCATATTTGTTTTCCATTGGTCGAAACTAGGGTTTGAGGACCGAGAAATCAGTTATTTTCACGTTTTTCGGGTCAATTATGAGCTCTGGAAGACCTCCTTTGTTTCCATCTAATGGCAACGCTAATCTTGATTTGATAATATCCGCAGCATTCACTTTTCCCTTAATTAAAAAATCAGCCGTGTTTGTTGCTCCACTCGCTCCGCCTGATGGCAGGCCTGCAACATCCCTGAAATTACTAACAGTTCGCGGGTCTTTAGTTGTCCACGAGAATCCTTGTGCCCGTGCGTCTCCACCAAAAACTCGATAAACGGTCACCTCACTCTCTGCGGCTACTGGCGCCACCGCACTCCCCTCTCCTGCCGCAGTCACTCCTCTGCCGGCACGCGCTACTCCCGATGGCGTGAATAGCGTGAACGCCGTAATATACGCCGACATGTGCGCATCCAATCGATCCTGGCCCGTTGCCATCTGACCGTTCAGATGCAACGCAGGCGTCTCGCTCAGCCCTGCCTGGTGTGCACGGTCCGTCGCCAGAACATACAGGTCATCTCGTAGCCCATACGCACCGTCGTACGCAAGTCCCGCAAGGTAGCTCGTTGCCAGTCCCGTGCCCTGTACTCCCATCATTGGATAGTAGCTCGCTACGTTCATGACCATCCGGCGCTGCTCCTGGCGGGCGTGCTCCACCTGATAGCTCCGTGTGTTCATCGGATCCCCCGCCTCCAGCTTCCACTTGTTCGACGCCAGCCACCCTTGCATCAGATTCGGCTGCACCATGTTCGGGATCGGCAGCTCTCGCAGCGCCGTCACCATCACTCCACGTACCCATTCGTGCTCTCCCGCCGTATTGCGCTGCCACACCCATGTCGCATCGTTCTGGTCCGTGTACACCGTACCTTCGCGAAGTGGGCCGACTGGCGGATCTTCCGGTCCATCGTCCTCAGGACCTCCCTGTGTTGCGCCTCTTCCCTGTTCGTCAGGATTGCCGGGCTCCGCTCCCGATGGATCGGCTAGGGCAATTGGATTGCCGCCCATCGCTACATACGGTGACTCCCATGAATGCGTGATAGGATCAGTGCTCCAGAACCGGCCCAATCTTGCGTCGTATTGTCTGAAGTAGGTGGTATGATGCCCGCCAGTGACGGCGCTGTCGCGTTCCATGCCGTTATACCCGTAACGGTAGCCCGAGCCGTTCATGTACCGCCCAGGCTGCTCCATGCCGTATGGATACTGGTTGCTGTAGCCAACGATGTCGCTGCGGTATTTCCCGGGTGTGCCATTCACAACGTCCGATAAAAGACGATCCGTGATGATTACGCGAGGGTTGCCGAGGTGATCGCTCAGTTCGTAGTACTTCTGCCCAAGCTCCCGCGTGTATTTGGTCGTGGGCGGCGCTGCGTCGAGGTCGATGATGTTGGCTCGCACCAGGCCTTCACGCCCAAGCCCGTAGATAGGGAACTCCACGAACTCGATCTCGCACGGCAGCACCGGCGTCTCGTCGCACGCGTCGCCGATGCCGTCTCCGTATCCAGTCCTCGACTGCGCCAGAGGAACAGCAATACGTGTACAGTCTCAGAGAATCAATCACTGCCGAGGTTTGGGCGATTGATCGTGTCAAGCAAGCTCTCCAACTCAACCCCTTTGCGGTTCGGTTCGTAACCTTCTCCGAGACCTACACGCGAAAACTCGGCACTGATGTAGCTACACAGTTCTTCACGTTGAGCACGAGTAAGTATGTTCGCAGCCGCCGCTGCTAGCAACTCACTACGCTCTGGCGCCACATGCTCGATCACCTCTCGAAGCAACTTCAGTTCAGCACGATTTGGTGCGCCTTCGCTCCGACTCTCAAAATTCATGGTACTAACCTCCATCCGGCTGAGTTCCGCGCCCATGCGGTGACCACTTCGCCGGCTTGGTTCAAAATTACGCGTGCATTCGTGCCGACAAACTCGAAGGTGCCACCCGCCTGTCCTGCAATACTCAGCGGATTCTGGAAGGCATCTCGGATTGCAGCAGCCGAAACTCCCACACCGTCTCGCGAAATCGCCTGATTCAAACCGTGGCGCGTGTAGCCGGTAAGGGCCGTCGGAAGTCGCACGCCTGCAACCTGTTCAGCTTTCAGCACTTGTCTCAGAAGTGAGCCCTGCAGCGAGCTGTTTGCCCGTAGAATCCCGCCTTCTATTGCAAGCGCCCCCCCTGCGGCAAGAGACGTTTTTGTCCCCCCCGAAGCTACCCCAACCGTCTGTTTAAGCCCTTGTTCGACAACACTCTTCGCCTCCTCTCCGACGATGCTCTTGAGCGCCATCTTCCCGATCCCTGTCACTATCGACTTCACCAAAAATACATCCGTTACGAACATCGCCACATCCAGCGCTGCCCAGCCGTAGTCTCCATTCTGGATGTTATTCAGCGCTGATCGGCCCGATCCCCATAACGGGATCATCCCTTCAAAGAAGCCCGGCGCTCCTACCGTACCGCTACTTCCTCCCGGACTCGCTACCCCCGGCGTCGGGATCCTTACCGGTGGCGGTAGTATCGTTGCTCCTGCAAACAGCCGGCGCACTGCCGCCGCCTTCTTCACCACCTTCCCTGACTTCCGCGCGGCTGGCGCCGTCTGTGATTCATCGCATCCCCAGTAACATTCCGGATACGAATATACCCATGCATTCTGTGATGGCGACCACCGCTGTGGATCGTACTGCGGATCGTAGTCTCCATAGCGCTGCGTTACAACATCCACTTCCACATATTTCTCTCCATCCCACTGCCGTCGTCTCTCCCATTCCGCCGGGTCATCTGCCTCGTTACTCGGACCTGGCTTCGGTCCGCCTCCCGTCCCGGACTCCGCTCCACTCGGATCTGCCAGCGCCACCGGATTCCCACTCATCGCCGCATACGGCGACTCCCACTCATGCGTCACAGGATCTGTGCTCCAGAAACGCCCTAACCGCGCATCATACTGACGGAAATACGTTGTGTGGTGCCCGCCCGTTACCGCGCTGTCGCGTTCCATGCCGTTGTAGCCGTAGCGGTAGCCTGAGCCATTCATGTACCGCCCAGGCTGCTCCATGCCGTATGGGTACTGGTTGCTGTAGCCAACGATGTCGCTGCGGTATTTCC
>Ga0206101_1000031_pt1 | contig 74816 bp, 70 predicted proteins | sample 1B0metagenome_FD_148613 | JGI IMG/M metagenome (GOLD analysis project Ga0206101, IMG submission 148613) | Enriched microbial communities from leaf-cutter ant dump, University of Wisconsin, Madison, United States - 1B0 | ecosystem: Environmental > Terrestrial > Nest > Insects nest > Nest dump... | reverse complement strand
GGATCAGGTCGCCGTGGCGGCGCCGGCGCGGGATTTCAGTTTTATCGGCGCGCAGCATGCTCTCGTCAAGGGGACGCCGCTGCCGAAGCCGGAAGGCGTTTTTCCCCGTTTGGTGGAGGAAGAGCCTGCCGCGCAAGAAAAAACGGCTTAAGGATCAAAATGCTCGTCGACAGTCATTGCCATCTGGATTATCCCGATTTTGCGGAAGAGGGCGTTGCGGAAATCGTCTCCCGCGCGCGTTCCGCCGGAGTCGGCCATATGCTGACGATTTCAACGCAGATTGCCGCCTTCGATAAAATCCGCACGGTGGCGGAGGCGTTTCCGTTTATCCACTGCACCGTCGGCACTCATCCGCACCATGCGGCGGAGGAAGCGGAGAGGGCGGTTTCAAAAGATGCGCTTGTCGCGCTGACTCAAACGCCCAAGGTCGCGGGCATCGGCGAGACGGGGCTGGATTATTACTATGATTACGCCCCCCGTGATATCCAGCAGGGAATTTTCACCCGCCATATCGAGGCGGCGGGGGAAACGGACCTGCCGCTTGTCATCCATACTCGCGATGCGGAGGAAGATACCATGCGCCTGCTGCGCGATGTCGGGCAGGGCAAGGTGCGCGGCGTCATGCATTGCTTCAGCGGCACGCAGTGGTTGGCCGACCAGGCGCTTGATATCGGGTTTAATATTTCCTTTTCGGGCATTATTACCTTCAAAAAGTCGGAAGATTTGCGCGCCGTTGTGAAAAATACGCCGGTCGAGCGCATTCTGGTTGAAACCGACAGCCCCTATCTGGCGCCCGTGCCGAAGCGGGGCAAGCGCAACGAGCCTGCCTTTGTCGTCCATACGGCGCAAATGGTGGCAGAATTGAAAAACATGTCGATGGAAGATCTTTCCAAAACAACGACAGAGAATTTTTTCCGCCTGTTCAACCGCGCGGAAAGGGCAGAGGTGTGAAATGAAAATAACAGTCCTGGGCTGCGGATCATCGCTGGGCACGCCGGCGGCAGGCGGGTTTTGGGGGACGTGCGACCCGGAAAACCCGAAAAACGAACGCAGCCGCGCCTCCATCATGGTGCAAACGGAAAAAACCAGCCTGCTGATCGACGCGAGCTATGACTTGCGCTACCAACTGAACCGCGTGGGGTTGAAGGATATCGACGGTCTGCTCATCAGCCATGCGCATTCAGACCATGTGAACGGCATCGACGATGTGCGCGTGCTGGCCTATCACAACAACAAGATGATCGATGTCTACAGCAACCGCGAAACGCTGGACGAGATAGAGCGCCGCTGGCCGTATTTGTTCAAGTCCAGCAGCAACGGTATTTACGTGCAGTCTTTCGAGCGCCGCGAGATTGAAAATTTCGGCGCTTTTCGCATCGGTGACATCGATATCGAGACTTTCGAGCAGGATCACACTACCTGCACATCGCTGGGGTTTCGCTTCGGCAAGTTCGCCTATAGCGTGGATGTCGCCAATCTGACGCAAAAGTCACTGGAAAAGCTGAAGGGCATCGAGACCTGGATCGTCGATGCCAGTAGCTATAACAAGGAAACCGTCATGACTCACGCCAACCTGAAAAGGGTAAAGGAATGGGTGGACATTTTGAAGCCGAAGATGACCTATATTACGGTGCTGACGACACATATGGATTATCAGACCCTGTGCGATGAACTGCCGCCCCATATCCGTCCCGCCTATGACGGTTTGGTCATAGACGTCGAGGGCAACCAAAGATAAGCGCCGCCCCGGCCCACATATGCGTGATGACGGCGGGTAAGGGGTGTATTCGGATTCTCAGCCTTACCCCTGTTTGCGGGCGCTTTGGCCGAATTTTTTGGCGTTGTCGTTCGTCGGCTTTCTCTCGACGGTATCGAGCGCCTTGCCGAGAATTTCTTTTATGCCCACGTCGAGCGTCGGCACGGCCATGATCCGCTCCATCTGCTCGATCATCAGTGCCTGACGGCCGCTGTCATAGCGCTTGAACTGCGTGAACAGCTTGGAAAGGCCGGTTGCCGTTTTGGGGTTGATGTCGTTCATCTCGATGACGACGTCAGCAAGGAACTTGTAACCGGAGCCGTCCTTTTTGTGGAACTGGGTCGGGTTGCCGCCGACGAAGCCGCCGACCAGCGCGCGCACTTTGTTCGGGTTCGTGCGATCGTAGGCTTCGTGGTCCATCAGCGCGCGGACATGGTCCAGCACGTCATCCGTCGGGCGACCGGCATTCAGGCGCAACCATTTGTCGATCAGGTTATTGTTGTCTTTATAGGTCTGGTAGAAATCATCCAGCATTTTGTCGGCAATCGGCTGTGCTTCGGGCGCGGCCATTTTGGTCATGGTCGTCAGGGCCGAGAGCTTTTCTGTCATGTTCGTGGCCGTGCCGTATTGCGTGGCGGCGTCCAGCGCGGCTTCCGGCGTTTCCAGTTTGCCAAGGTAGCCGAGCGCGAGGCTATGAAGCTCCCTGCGGCCGACCTGTTGCGGAACGACGTTATAGGTTTCGCCCGCGGGTGCCGTCGTTTGCTGATAAATCGTCCTGAATTCAGATTCGAACTCTTTGGCGAGCGTGGTTTTGAGGAAGTCGATGGCATCTGCGACATCGTCGGGATCCACGGTTTTCAGATCCTGAATGATGAGGTTATACGGCGGCACGCCCAGCAGGCGGGCGTTGAAGGCCATGTCGCCGCCGGTGGCATTTTGCACGTTCGTGCGGAACGCATCCACAAAGGCGGGATCGAGCGCAAGCGGCAGATCGTCCTGCACGTCCTTGATCAGTTTGTGCAGGGTTTTGACCATCAGGCGCTCGGTCGCTTCGTATTTATTGAAACCGTCGCTGTCATGCGCCATACGGAAGATCAGCTCCTCATCCGTCGGCTGGGTCGTAACCTTGACGGGGGCGGAGAAGCTGCGCAGCACGGAGGGCACAACGGGGCCGGCAACGTTCTCGAAAACAAACGTCTGACTGGCTTCCGTCAGGTGCAAAACGCGCGTCGTTTCGGCAGAGGTGCCGGCGTTGTCATCCGTGCTCAGTTTCAGCGGCGCGTCCTTGCCGCTCTCGCCGATCAGGCCGACGGCCACGGGAATATGCAGGCTTTGCTTGACGGCTTGATCCGCCGTGGCCGGGGTTTTCTGGCTCAGGGTCAGCGTATAGGTTTTGGCATCGGCGTCATAGCTGCCGTTGTAGCTGATTTCCGGCGTGCCGGACTGGCTGTACCATTGGCGGAACTGGTCAAGCTTGATGCCCGATACTTCCTCCATCACATCCACGAAATCATCGCAGGTGACGGCCTGACCGTCGAAACGGCGGAAATATTCATCCGTCGCCGCGCGCCAGGTGGTTTCGCCCATCATGGTGTGCAACATGCCCAGCACGTGCGATCCTTTTTCGTAGATCGTGCCGGTATAGATGTTGTCGAATTCCTCCACCTTGTCGGGGCGGATGGGGTGGGATGTCGGGCCAGAGTCTTCCATGAACTGGATGGCGCGCAGGTCCACAGCATCGTCAATGCGCTTGATTTCCTTGGAATGCATATCCTCCGTAAACTGGCGGTCGCGCAGAACGGTGAAGCCTTCCTTCAGCGTCAGTTCGAACCAGTCGCGCACGGTGACGCGGTCGCCGGAATAGTTGTGGAAATATTCGTGGCCGATGACGGCTTCAATGTCGATCAACTCCGCATCGGTGGATGTTTCAGGGCTGCCGACCAGATAGGAAACGTTGAAGATGTTCAGCCCCTTGTTTTCCATCGCGCCGGCGTTGAATTTATCAACGGCCACAATATGGAAGCAATCAAGGTCGTATTCACGGCCGTAGCGGTCTTCGTCCCATTTCATGGAACGTTTCAGGGATTCCATAGCCCATTGGATTTTGTCCTCGTATCCGTCCTGCACGTAAATGCGCAGGTCGACTTCCTTGCCGTTCATAGTGGTGAACTTGTCTTCCATCACATGCATGTCGCCGGCGACAAGGGCGAAGAGGTAGCTCGGTTTCGGCCACGGGTCGTTCCAGCCGATGCTGTGCGTACCGTCGCCGTTGTCGGTCGTTTGCGCGGGGTTGCCGTTCCCGTTGGATAGCAGCACGGGGTATTTTTCCTTGTCCGCCGTCAGCTTGACGTCATAGGTTGCAAGGTTGTCGGGGCGGTCGAGGAAATAGGTGATGCGGCGGAAGCCCTGCGCCTCGCACTGGGAGCAGATGATATCGCCCGCGGTATAAATGCCGGAAAGGGAGGTGTTTTTCTCCGGGTTCATTTCCGTGACGATTTCAAGGTCGAAAGGTTTCGCAGGGGGGCGTTTCAAAATCAGGTTCTTGTCCGTGACCGTATATTCGGAACGGTCGAGGTCGCGGGTCTGTCCATTTTCAATGATCCTGAGCGATTTCAGCTTCAGATCTTCACCGTCCAGCACCAGCGCGCCGCCCGTATCGGGCAGGTCGGAGTTGCGGGTCACATGAATACGGCTGCGGATCACGGCCTTTTCGGCATCCAGATCGATGTCCAGCTTCACGGAAGGAATTTTATATTCCGACGGACGGTAATCGTCTCGGTAAAGCGGGTTGCGGGCAGGGTCGAACAAGAAATCTTTTTTCGCCATAGGTCAGAAACGCTCCGGTTCATAAAACTGTCGTTGAGAATGAGTATCAGAAGTTTAATTTACCAGAAAATTTCAGTCAACCACGTTTGGCCGCAAGAATATTGCTTTCTTGGGTGAGCATGCTGCGATGCAAGGTAAAATATTAATCGGCCAACCGGTAAAGAATGCGGCCTTTTTCCATGGTTTCAATGACTTTGCCGCGTTTGTGGCTGTACACCAGATGCGCCAGCGTTTCGCCAAGGGCAAAGAAAATATCGCCCTGTTTCAACTCCCGATGCGCAAAGAGGCCCAGCATCGCCTCATAGGCCGTCATCTTGCTGCCGTTTGCAAGGACGCTGTGCAGTTTGTCGAGGCGCTTGACGTGATGATCCTTGATCGCCGCGATGCGGTCATGCAAATAGCCCTGAAATGGCTTGCCGTGCGAGGGGAGAACCAGCGCGTCGTTCGGCACGGCGGCGGCGATACGGTCCAGCGTGTCGAGATATTCGGCGACAGGATCGCTGCCGGGCGCATGGCCGGGAAAATAGCTGATGTTCGGCGTAATGAAGGGCAGCACCATATCGCCCGCGATCAGTATATTGTCCGCAGCGTTATAAAGGCTCGCATGCTCGGGGCTGTGGCCGTAGCCGTCGATCACCCGCCAGTCGCGACCGCCGAGCGTGACGATATCATCTGCATGCACATGCGATACCGCGGCGGGGACGGAATGAATGACGCGCTTGTATCCCATGCGGCGCTCGATCAGCGCTTCCAGCACATCGGCGGGAACGCCCGCGTTCTCATAATAGGGGCGGTAGATTTGCTCCAGCCGGTCGGCGCTGTCGCTGTCCGTCAGGGCTTGTACCATCTGCCATTCGCCCGGCGTGATAAAAAGGGGCGCTTCGGTTTTTTGCTGCAGCCAGCCTGCCAGGCCGAAGTGATCGGGATGGAAATGGGTGATGAAGATTTTCTCCACCGGTTTTTGCGACAGCAGGCGGCGAAAAACATTTTCCCAGCCCGCGATGATATCGGGGGTATTGAATCCGCTGTCGATAATCGTCCAGCCCTCCGCCCCGTCGAGCAGCCACAGGTTGATGTGATCCAGCGCGAAGGGCAGCGGAAAACGCAGCCAGTGAAGGCCGCCGGCAACTTCTATGGTCTGTCCGGGTGCCGGGGGCTCGGCATGGCGGGTATGTGTCTGCGTGGTCAAATCCGTGAGGCCTGTCGTCTAGCGTTCGTACTCATAAAAGTTTAAGCTTCCTGTCATCTCGAACGCAGTGAGAAATCTTCATCAAATTTCTCACTGCGTTCGAAATGACGTTGTCTACTTATTCGCGTTCATTGGCGTTCATTCGCGGTTGTTGTATCTCGCATGGATGTACCGATGGGCATGGCAACTCGATTTATTAAGACTGTGGCTTAGTTCTTGTTTTTGACACGTGCGCGGCGCAGGCTGCGCGCGACGACAAAATCCTCGTAGCGCTGCGCCCATGACCGGCCGAGGTTTTGATAAATCCCGGCCAGTTTTTCCATCCATGCGTTGTCGTCGATGAACTCAGGTTTCACCGAAAAATCCTTGGGCGGGATCAAAATGGTTATTTCACCGACATCACCCCTGCGTTTGGGAGCCTTGGCAGTTGTGGCGCCTTCCTCCAGCGCCTTGATGACGCTTTCGTGTCCGCTCGCGCAAACTTCCTTGTTCGGCGCGCGGTTCCACATGCCGGAAACGCCGCCGAGGACGGTTCTGGTCATGGCCTGCATCTGCTGTTCGTCAAACAGGCCGTAGGCGTAATGCAAAGCCTCCATGCGCGGTGCCATAAGGGGGACGAGGATATTGCGCGCGCTCGGATCTGCGCAACGGGCAATATCGGTTGCCAAAAGCGCTTCCGATGTCAAAAGCGCGGCGAGGGCGGTTTTCGACATGTCGATAAATCTCGCCGTCATTTTTTGTTCCAGGAAAGCCTGCGCGGCGAAATATTCCAGATCGGAATAAAGCATGAAATAAAGACCGTTGATCTTGGCGGGATCGTCCTGAAACAAGGAATTGTCTCGTGCCCAGTCCAGCGCCACGGCCAGGCGGCGGGGATTTTCATTGATGTTCTTAAGTACAAGTTCACCGACTTCGGCGGCGGTGCCGCTGGCGGCCTTTTCATCCAGCAGCTGATAGAACAGGCGGTCTTCGGCGGAAATCTGGTAGGGGCTGCTGCCATGCTCCAATCCGGAGATGCGCGGTGTGGATTTGGTGATTTTACCGGCAATATAAAAGCCCGCACCCGCAAACAGGGCCGTCAGGGCAAGCACGACCAGCAGTTTTGTTTTATGGCTCGTTTTCAATAAATCCCCCATTTGCAATGACCCTGCGTATTTTAACCGTTTTTTTTCTTTTTTATAGCCATATTCATCGCTTATGATATTCGGATACGATTTGGGGGTTATGAAAGATGTCTTTTACGCTGGATCATCGGTTGGCCGATAGCTCTTTTCCGGTTGCGGAATGGGATTTGTGCCATGTGCGGCTGAAGAATGATAAAAGCTGGCATTGGCTTTACCTCGTGCCCGCGCGTGACGGCGTTAGGGAAATTTACAATCTGACAGAGGAAGACCGCTCTTTGCTGGTTTCTGAAGTCGCGCTGGCGGCAAAGGCCGTCAACGATCTTTTCAAGCCCGACAAAATCAATACGGCGGCGCTCGGCAACATGGTGCCGCAGTTGCATGTGCATATTTTCGGCAGGTATACTGACGATCCGGCATGGCCGAAGCCCGTCTGGGCCGTCGATGTGCCGGAGATACCCTATAGCGATGCGGAAGCTGCGGCCAAGGTCAAACAATTCGCCGATTACTTCGCGGCCTTCAAAAAAGCATAAGAACAAGGAAGAGGATAAACCGCATGTCGACAATGACGTTCTGCCAGGGTTTGTACGAGCTGATGGACAGCTATGACGGTTTTATCATGGATCAGTGGGGTGTGCTGCATAATGGCATGCAGCCTTACGAAGGCGTCATCGACAGCCTCAATCATTTGAAACAACGCAAGAAGCAAGTCGTCATCTTGTCGAACTCCGCAAAACGCGCGGAAGACAATGTGGAGCGCTTGAAAAAACTCGGCATCAAGCCCAGTCATTACAAGGCCGTCGTCACGGCGGGCGAAGTGGCCTGGCAGGGATTGCGCACGCAGACGGAAGTGCCCTTCAAGAACATCGGAAAGAAATGCTATCTCATTTGTCGTGCGGATGACAGCGGCCTGCTGAACGGCCTCGACATTGAAATCGTCAAGGATATTGAAGAGGCGGAATTCATCCTTATCACCAGTTTCGATCCGAACGGCACGAAGCTGGAGGAACTCGATCCCGTTTTCAAAAAGGCCGTTATCAAGCGCCTGCCTGCCATCTGCGCGAACCCCGACATGATCACGGTCTACGGGCACGAACGCGCGGTCGGCCCCGGCGCCGTCGCCAAACGCTACCATGATCTGGGCGGCATGGCGCATTTGATCGGCAAGCCGCATAAAACCATTTTCCGTTACGCGCAGGGCCTGTTCGAGGGCGTGATCCCCTCGCGCATTCTTGTGATCGGCGACAGCCTGCAACACGATATCGCCGGCGCGATCGCGGTGGATATGGATACGGCCTTTATCACCTCCGGCATCCACAGCAGCGCCTTCCCGGCGGGCATTTCTCCCGAGCAGCGCCGCAAATCCATGGAGCATTTGGCGCAAATCTACGGCGGCATCCGTCCCAACTGGGCGCTGGACAGCCTCATCTGGCAAACCCCCGAAGCCGCCTTGCGCGAACGCGAACGTGCGCGGATGAAGGAGTAAGGAAAATTAAAAAACCCCCGCCGCGGCGGGGGTTTTTTGTGGTTTTTTTACTCGTGCACCAGCGGCTCGTCGGGCTCCGATGCGTATTCGGTGCAAAGGACGGAATAGGCGGCCTTAATGTCGGGCATGGCGCGTTCGACGGCGGCTTCGCCTTCCTCGATCAATTCCTCCGCGCGGTCGAATTCCATGAGGCCGATGTGGCCGATGCGCGGCACGATCAGCACGTCGGGCGGATCGCCGGCCAGGCGGGAGCGGGCAAGGCGATCCTGCACGATGTTGAGCGAGGAGAGCATGACGCCGAAAATACTGGGCCCGCCCTTGCTGTCGCGGCGGAACACACGCTGGATGAGGCCTTTTTTCTTTTCATTTTCCACCTGTTGCGGACCTTCGAAATTGAGCAGGTCGAAGCCCGCCACCGTCGGGACGCTTTCGCCGGGGTGTTTGCTTTTGCCGATGATGTCGCCGCCGACGTTGACGGCGATCGTCATGCGCGCGCCGGAGGCGGAACAGGCGGAAACCGGCACGGGATTCACCAGTGCGCCGTCGATCAGCCAGCGGTTGTTCATGAACACCGGCGGGAAAATGCCGGGCAGGGAAAAGGATGCGCGCATGACGTCGACAAGGCGCCCCTTGCGCAGCCAGACTTCGTGCCCCGTGACCAGATCGGCCGTAATGGCGATGAAGGGATGCGGCAGCTCTTCGACGCGTACTTCGCCAAAGTTATCGAGCATCAGGCGCATCAGGCGCTCGCCGCCGATCAGGCCGCTCGCTTTCACGCGAAAATCGAGATAGGACAGCACCTTGAACTTGGTCAGGGAATAGGCCCATTCCTCCAGCGCGTCCATGCGGTGCGCCAGATAGGCCCCGCCGACCAGCGCCCCCATGGAAGAGCCGGAGATGACCGTCGGCTCGATCCCGTGGCGCTTCAGCGCGCGGATGACGCCAAGGTGCGCAAACCCGCGGGCAAGGCCGCTGCCCAGCGCAAGACCGATGCGGGGCGGGGCGGACATATGTGTGGTGCTGGCGGTCGCCTGTGTTTTGAGCCCCGGGCTGGCGGGGGGGATATCTGGGCCTTTTTTATCCTTGCCGAACATGCAAGTTGCCTTCTTCCTTCTGGATTATGTTTATTCTTTACAGGGGAAGCAAGAGTGACTAAACTCCCCCACTCAAAATGTAGTATAACATGGATTTAGAAACGATTAACAAATTAGGAACGGCCTCTTGTCAGCCTCCAGCCAATCTTCCGCAAACCCGCCCCAGATGGCATCTTCCTGGCCGCTTGTACGCCGCCTGTTCGTGAGCTATGTGCGCCCGCACATGGGCAGCCTTGTTATGGCGATGCTCCTGATGTTTGTTGCGGCCGCCATGACAGGGGCGATGGCCAAGCTGATGGAGCCGATTATCGACAAGGTCTTTACGGCCAAGGACAAAACCGCGCTCTGGCCCGTCGCTTTCGGCGTGATGGCGGTATTCGTGATCCGCGGCCTTGCCACATACGGCCATACGGTGATGATGAACCGGTTGGGTCAGCGCGTTGTTTGCGATGTGCAACGCGACATGTTCGGCCATCTGGTCTATGCTGACCTGGCGTTTTTCCATGGCCAGCAAAGCGGCACCTTGTTGTCGCGCTTTATTTCCGATGTCGGCATGATCCGCGCGGCGGTGATCGAGGCGATGACGGGCATGGGCAAAAACGCCCTGACGCTGGTTTTCCTGATCGGCGTGATGTTTTTTCAGGATTGGAAGCTGACCCTGATTTCTCTGTTCGTTTTTCCGGCGGCGGCTTATTTCGTGATGCGCCTGGGTAAAAAACTGCGCAAGGTTTCCACGAATACGCAGATAGAAACGGGCATTTTAACCAGCATGCTGGGACAGGCGTTCCAGGGCAGCAAGCATGTCAAGTCCTACGGCATGGAAGAGTTTGAAAAAGAGCGCGTCGGCAGGATTATCGAGCGTATTTTCAACCTGATGTACCGCGCCTACCGCGTCTCGGCCAGCGCCATGCCGATTTCGGAAGCGCTGAGCGGCCTTGCGATCGTGACCATCATTGTTTACGGCGGCATGCAGGTCATGGCGGGGCACAGCACGACGGGACAGCTGTTTTCCTTCATCGCTGCTTTTTTACTGGCTTATGAGCCGATGAAGCGTCTTGCGAAGCTTAATAACGTCATGCAAATGGGCCTTGCCGCCGTGGATCGCTTTTTCACCATGATGGATGTGCCGCCGAGAATTGCCGATCGGCCCGATGCGAAACTTTTGTCGGGTGTGAAGGGGGAGCTTTCCTTCGATCACGTCAGCTTCCGGTATGACGACGGCACGGAGGCCCTGAACGACGTTTCTTTTACCGCCCCCGCGGGCAAGACCGTGGCGCTGGTGGGCCAGTCCGGCGCGGGCAAATCCACGATACTGAACTTGATCCCGCGTTTTTACGACGTGACGGCGGGGAGCATCCGCATCGACGGCCAGGACATTCGCGATGTGGCGCTGCAAAGCCTGCGCCGCAATATGGCGCTGGTCAGCCAGGAAGTCGCCATTTTCAGCGATACGATCCGCGACAACATCGCCTACGGCACGGCGGGCGCGACGGAAGCGGACATCATTGCCGCCGCCAAAAATGCCGCCGCGCATGATTTTATTATAGAGCTGCCGCAGGGTTACGATACGATCGTCGGCGAAAACGGCGTGAAGCTGTCGGGCGGGCAGCGCCAGCGCATTTCGATTGCCCGCGCGATGCTGAAAAACGCGCCCGTCCTGCTGCTGGACGAGGCGACCTCCGCGCTCGATACGCAATCGGAGCGGCTGGTGCAATCCGCGCTCGAACGGCTGCAAAAAGGCCGCACCACGATTGTAGTCGCGCACCGCCTGTCCACGATCATGGGCGCGGACATCATTCATGTCATGCAAGATGGCAAAATCGTGGAAACGGGCAGTCATAGCGAATTGCTGGCCAAGGGCGGCTATTACAGCCGTCTTTACGGCCATATGATGCAGGAAAGCGCATAACGTCATGATCGCTCTTCTTGCCCGATTGATTTTCATGCTGCTGGCGGTTTATGTGTTCATCGTCATCGTGGTTTATTTCAACCAGCGCAGCCTGCAATATTTTCCGGCACGGATGTCGCCCGGCAAGCCGGAGGATAATAACGTGCCCGAAATGCGCGAGGTTTTCGTAGAAACCGAGGACGGCTTGAAGCTGCTGGCCTGGTTCGCGCCGCCGCAGGATAAAAACGGCAAGATCGTGGTTTATTATCACGGCAATGCGGGGCATATCGGCTATCGCGCGGGCAAGGCGCGGCATTTTATCGAGGCGGGGTACGGCATTCTTTTGCTCGAATACCGCGGCTTTGCGCGCAACCCGGGCCGTCCGTCTGAAGAAGGCTTTTACAAAGACGGCCGCGCCGCACTGCGCTGGCTGGAAAGAGAAGGATATAGCCCCGCACAATACGTGCTCTATGGCGAAAGCATCGGCTCCGGGGTTGCTGTGGAAATGGCGCGCGCCATCCAGCCCCGGTACCTGATTTTGGAGGCGCCCTTCACCAGCGCCGCTGACGTGGCGAAGCGTGCCTATTTCTTTTTGCCCGTCGATCTGTTGATGAAGGATCGCTACGACAATATCGATAAAATAAAGAATATTACCTCCAGCCTTCTGATCGTGCACGGGGATGAGGACGAGGTCATTCATCAATCGCAGGGGCGATCACTTTACGAAGCGGCCAATCATCCCAAGGAATTTGTCAGTATCAACGGCGGGCACCACGCCAATTTGTACGAGCATCATGCGGGCCATGTAATTGTCGAATGGCTGGACAAGCAAGTCGCTGCGGAAAAGGCGATGGAAGAAGAGACGGCGCCGTGACGGCGCTCTCCCTGCCGATGCAGGTACGCGCCGCTGCAGAAGCCGTAGCCGCCCGTGCGGATAGCGTCCATATCCGGCATGACAGGCTTGCGGCCTATACCGGCCTGCTGCTTAAACAGGATATAAACCGCGAGATGACGGATTTGGATCGCCGGACGCTGGGCGCCGGACAGACGGCGGAGGCTAAAGCCGCTTATGTCGTCGCGCTTGATGCGATCAATTTCGGCTCCGGCTATTTCAAGACCGCGCAGGAAAACGGTGCGGCACTAGAATATGCCGATCTTGCGCTTGCCTTGCGCCGGGCCTTTGACGACAAAATTCTGGATACGCCGCAAAAATGGACGGATGTCGCAGCTGCCGATTGCCACCGGATTTTTGCGGTCGAAGAAGGCATCTGCGCGGATACGGACGCGCTGATGGCGCTTTATGCCGCGCATCTGCGCGAAGCAGGCGCGTATCTGTTGCGCGATTACGGCGGCAAAGCCTTCGGCCTTTTAGAGGCGGCGGATCGTTCCGCCGCGCGGCTGGCGGCGCTTGTGGCGGCATGGCCGGGGTTTCGGGATATTGCCGATTATGACGGCATGGCCGTGCCGATTTACAAGCGCGCGCAAATTCTGGCGGCGGATATGCATCTGGCCCTCGGCGGGGAAGGCGCGGCGGATTTTACCGATCTCGATGCCTTGACGATTTTCGCCGATAACATGGTGCCGCATGTACTGCGTCATGACGGCATTCTCGATTACGCGCCGCCGTTGGCGGCCGCCATTGATGCGGGCGAACTATTAAAAGCCGGCAGCGCTTTCGAGGTGGAACTGCGCGCCGTGTCGATTCACGCCGTCGAATGCCTGAAGGTTGCGGCGCAGGCGCGGGGCAAAAACGTCACCAGTCTTGATCTCGACCGCATTATCTGGAACAGGGGATACGAGCGGGAATTTTTCAACAAGCCGCCGCATCGCACGATGACGGTGTGGTATTAGGGCTGGGCGGACCCATAAAGTTGCGTTGCCCATTTGCGCTCGAAAGACGGAAACCTTTACAGGTACGGCTTTTAACCGTCATCGCTCCCGCGTTTGCGGGTTTTGTAGATGCCGTAGAGGGCGCAGGCGAGGAGTGCGCCGATGGCGAAAGAGAAAAATCCGCCGCCGCTCATCAGGACGCTCGGAATGCCGATGATGCAGGCCAGGATGACGCCGTAGCGAAACCCTTTCTGCTTAAGGCAATAAGCGAGCCCGGGCAGCAGGAGATGGCCCAGAAGCGTGACACTGAATATCAACAATAACAACCCGCCGATGACGACTGCAATCATGCCGATATAACGGATCGGGCTGTCTGCATAAAAAACGCACAACGCCAGACCGCTCAGAAGGACGGCAAGGCAGAGGCCGAAGGCGCCGAGGACCGCCCCCTTGTCGAGAACAAAGGAAACGTCGGCGCCGGCATTGTCGCCCGTTGCCGCGCCGTTCTGTTGCTGCCGTGCGTTATCTTCGTCCGCCAGGCCGTAGGCGATCGATTGCTCGAAGGTTTTCGGCAAGCCCGTCAGCTCCCTGTAGAACAGTCTTTTGAGGTATTCGTCATGAAAACCCATCAGGCCCTCCGCTCTGGCGGTGCTTACTTACGCTGGTCCAGCGGGACGAAGGGGCGCGTTACGGGGCCGGTATAGAGCTGGCGCGGACGGCCTATTTTTTGCGTCGGCTCCTCGATCATTTCTTTCCATTGGGAAATCCAGCCCACGGTGCGCGCCATGGCGAAGAGCACGGTGAACATGGAGGTCGGGAATCCCATGGCCTTCAGGATGATGCCGGAGTAAAAATCGACGTTGGGATAAAGCTTTTTCTCGACGAAATAGGGGTCTTCCAGCGCGATTTTTTCAAGCTCCATGGCAATGTCGAGCAAGGGGTCCTGAATGTTCATTTCTGCCAGCACTTCATGGCAGGACTGGCGCATGATCTGCGCGCGTGGATCGTAGTTCTTGTAGACGCGGTGACCGAAGCCCATCAGGCGGAAGCTGTCGTTCTTGTCCTTGGCGCGGGCGATGAATTCTGGAATGCGGCTCTTGTCGCCGATTTCATCCAGCATTTTCAAAACCGCCTCGTTCGCGCCGCCGTGCGCGGGGCCCCAGAGAGAAGCGATGCCCGAAGCGATGCAGGCAAACGGATTGGCGCGGGAAGAGCCCGCCAGGCGCACGGTGGAGGTCGATGCGTTCTGTTCGTGGTCGGCATGTAAAATCAGGATGCGATCCATGGCGCGGGACAGCGTGGGGCTGATTTTATACGGCTCGCTCGGCACGGCGAAGGTCATGTAAAGGAAGTTTTCCGCATAGGAAAGATCGTTGCGCGGATACATGAAGGGCTGGCCGATGGAATATTTGTAAGCCATCGCCGCGATCGTCGGCAGCTTGGCGATCAGGCGGAAGGCGGCGATCTCGCGCTCACGCGGATCGTCGATGTTCAGGCTGTCGTGATAAAAGGCGGAAAGCGCGCCGATGGTGCCGACCATGATCGACATCGGGTGGCTGTCGCGGCGGAATCCGCGGAAAAAGAATTGCATCTGCTCATGCACCATGGTGTGGCGCGTGACGGTGTTCACGAATTCCTCTTTTTGCGCCTTTGTGGGCAGCTCGCCGTTCAGCAGCAGATAGCAGACTTCGAGGTAATCGCTTTTCTCCGCCAGATCGGAGATCGAATAGCCGCGGTGTAGCAAGATGCCTTCATCCCCGTCGATAAAGGTCAGACCGCTTTCGCAGGCGGCTGTGGAAGTAAAGCCGGGATCATAGGTGAACATGCCCGTTTCGTTATACAGTTTGCGGATGTCGATCACCCGTGGGCCCGTGCTGCCATCCAGAATGGGGAATTCGTATTGCTTGCCCGTCTCGTTGTCCGTCAGGGTAACGGTTTTGCGGGGTTCTTGCCTGGATGCGGTATTTGTCATGATAGCGGGATTCCTTGCATTCTGCGGCCGGAACGGCCAAGGTAAATATCTTTGATTAATAATAGTTTAAGCAAAATCTTTTTCAATTCTTCCTTTGGTGCGGTGCGAAAAAATATTTCTTGGCGGCCCGCTTGAATGGTAGTAATTTATTAACATAAACGACCTAAAATAAAGCGGTACATCATCGGCGAGGGCGCATGACAAATAAATACAAAGCGGAATACGAATTTTTCCCCTCCGAAAGCAAGCATGAGGGCGATTTTCATGTTTACAGGGGCAGCAGCCCCCTTGGCGGATTGAGCGACGATAATCTTGCCGCCGTTGAACTGCGCCAGCATCCCTACTTGCGCGACCAGTACAGCGTCAGTCTCAGCTTCGATACGCCGTCCGACAAGCGCGATTACCGCATTGAAACGGTAAAGGGCCTTTTGGCAGGCAATGCGGGCGTGACGGAGGCGGAGGTCAAAAGCCACGGCAATGCCGCGGGCTTTAGCGTGACGATAGATAACGTGAAGCAAGAAGATCTGATGCGCATTGCCGTCGCCCTGACGCAGGCGGCGCCTAAAGACAAAAGCGATTCTTATTACCCCGTCATGGGCAGGGCTGTGGCGGAGCAGATTATCGCGAGTGAGCTGGACCGCCTGCAACTGACGCCGATTGAGGCGGGGCTCGTAAAAATCGAAACAACCGAAATGGACGCCGCCCGCGCCCGTGATCTGGGTTTGCAAAAGCCGACGGGCTATGTCGATGTCGATTTTGCAGCCTATCCGTTGACGCCCGTTTCCTTTATGCGGGAAGAAGCCGTTTTTTCCGAATTGGCCGGTGAGGCGAAAATGTATATGACGACGGACATCTCCGCGCGTGACGGTCTTGGCAAACGTGTGGCGGAAGCCTTGCAAGAAGCGGGCATCAAAGCCACGCGCAGCGAATTCGCCCCCTTCGTCAAGGCGCAGGCGCCCGCGGATGCGGTAGCCGAGGCCCTGCAAAAAGCAAAACTTTTGTCGCCGGCGATTACGGATGCCGTAAAAAACGCGGCGGAAGCCGTGCATCCGGGGCAGCGTGAGATCAACGCCGGCATCGACGCCGAATTTGCCGCGCGTGTGAAAAGGCCGACCATTTCTGCCGCGCCGGCCTGAGGATAAACTTTATAAAAGCAAAAACGGCTGCCCGCAAAGGCAGCCGTTTTTGTTGGCGCGAGCCTCGGTCGCTTAGGCGGCTTTTGGCCCTTCCGGCTTGGATGCCGCAGGTGCGGCCACCGGTTTCTGGCGCGGGTTGGCCTCTGCCGGATTTGCAATCGCGCCCGACAGCTTGGTTTGCGGGAAGGCATCGACCTCCACAACCGCGCGGCGCATTTTCTCCGTCAGTTGCAGCGTTTTGACTTCATCTTCCGTAATGATGTTGGCGGCGACAGCAGCCTCCAGCATCGTCGCGCGGGGCAAGGATTTATCCAGCGTGCCGGCCTTTTGCGCCTTGTAGAGCTTTTTCTCGATCGGCTCGCTCTCCACCGACAGTTTGAAGGCGGCTTCCAGCATGCCGAGCGGCTCGTTCTCGTCCAGCGGCTTGAAGATGCCGGCCGTCAGGCGGTCGCGGACGTCACCCGGGTTGCGGATGGTGTCGGCGGCAAGGGAGTCCATTTTGTCGGACGGCGCCTTGGTCTGGTACTTGCTCATGAAGGGCACAGCCATGCGCGGGAACACGACGGGTTGCAGCATCGCGCCCACCACCTTGTTGGGATGGTTTTGCAAGGCTTTGTCCAGCGCCAGTTCCGCGTTGTGCAGGGCATGCGTGCAAGCCCAGTGCACCAGCGGCAGGTCTTCCTTCTTCTGGCCCATTTTCTCGTAATACCAAAGGACGGAAGAGGCGAGATAAAGGTTGCTGTACACATCGCCAAGACGGGCGGAGACACGCTCCTTCATCTTCAGGCCGCCGCCAAGGCTTGCGAGCGTCGCTTCCGCCGCAAGGTTGAAGGAAGCGCTGAGGCGGTTGATCTGGTTGTAATAACCCTTCGTTACCTTGTCGATTCCCGCGGGCTTTTTGCTGAAAGCGCCGCCGGTGATGCCGTAGATAAAGGATTTTGCAAAGCTGCGCACGCCGTTGCCGACGTGTTTCGCTAGCGTTTTGACCAGCTTGCCAAAGGCGCGTTTTTCATCCGGCTCTTCCACGGCTTCCAGTTCTTTCAGCACATAGGGGTGCGCGCGAACGGCGCCCTGACCAAAGATGATCAGGTTGCGGGTCATAATATTGGCGCCTTCCACCGTGATGGCGATCGGAATGCCTTTGTACAGATCGGCAAAGGTATTCTTCGGCCCGTTGATCACGGCCTTGCCGCCCTGGATATCCATGGCGTCGTTGACAATGGTGCGCATGCCCTCCGTCAGGTGGTATTTCAGGATCGCGGAGGGGATCGCGGGGCGCTCGCCGCCGTCGACCATTTGCAGCGTCGCTTCGCGGGCGGCGTTCATCATGTAGGTCAGGCCGGCCATTTTGCCGAGCGGTTCTTCAATCCCTTCGAACTTGGAGATGGCGGTATTGAACTGCTTGCGCGTACGGGCATAAGAGCCGCTGGCGTAAGAGGAAACCTTCGCGCCTGCCGTGGCAAGGGCGGGCAGGGAGAGGGAGCGGCCCACAGCCAGGCTTTCCATCAACATTTTCCAGCCTTGGCCCGCGCGTTCCGGCCCGCCGATGATATTGTCGAGCGGAATGAAAACGTCCTTGCCTTTGTTCGGGCCGTTGTGGAATGGCAGGTCCATTGGGCGGTGGCGGTCGCCGATCTCGACGCCTTCGGTATTGCTCGGGATCAGGGCGCAGGTGATGCCCAGATCCACCTTGTCCTTGCCCAGCAGATTGTCGGGGTCTTCCAGCTTGAAGGCGAGGCCCAGCAGCGTGGAGACGGGGCCGAGCGTGATATAGCGCTTTTCCCAGTCGAGCTTGATGCCCAGTTCGCCTTTTTCGTTTTTGCACACGACGCCGCGTGCGCTGATGTTGCCGGCATCGGAGCCCGCTTCCGGCTCGGTCAGGGCAAAGCAGGGCACTTCACGGCCATCGGCCAGGCGCGGCAGGTAATGTTTTTTTTGCGCGTCGGTGCCGTAGGCATGAATCAGCTCGGCAGGGCCGAGGGAGTTCGGCACCATCACCGTCACGGCCGCGGCAATGCTGCGGCTGGCGAGCTTGATGACGATCGCGGAGTGCGCGGCGGAGCTGAAGCCGTGGCCGCCGTATTCCTTCGGGATTTCAAGGCCCATGAAGCCTTCTTTTTTGATGTAATCCCAAGCTTCGCGCGGCAGGTCGCCTTCTTCGCTGACCTTGAATGTATCGATCATTTTGCACAGGGTTTCACAAGGGCCGTCGATGAAGGCTTGTTCTTCCTCGGTCAGTTGCGGCTTGGGCAGCTTGAACAGGACGTCCCAATCGGGCGTTCCCTTCATCAACTCGCCATCCCATCCGACCGTACCGGATTCCAGCGCTTCTTTTTCTGTTTGGGAGATGGTGGGCAGAATGCCTTTGAAACCATCCAGGATTTTTTTACGGAGTCCCATGAGTGACAGTCCTTCCTCGTTTGTGAAAAACGTATTTTTACTTTTTCACACCTCGCTTGATGGCAAGCGAAAAGACCCTATCGACCGCGAACGTCTACGCGTAAACGCGTTATTATTTTCTTATTGATTTTTGATTGTTCATATATACGGGATTGGCCGCGCAAGGCCAAGACATAAAATAATGCAATTATTTTACGTATTTTTGAACGTGCATTATTCCGGCAGACAAGGTGGGCTTTATGGCGCTATGTCAAATAAATTGCTGTTCTGCAAAAAAAGAGCCTTAGGCAACATCCGACAATCGCGCCAATGTTTCTTCCTTGCCGAGGATTTCGGCGACATGGAAGATGGAGGGGCTGTTGGTCGTGCCCGTGATGGCCGCGCGGAGCGGCATGGCGACTTTGCCGAGCTTCAGGCCCTTGGCTGTGCCGAATGCCTTCAGCGTGGTTTCGATTTTCTCCGCCTTGAATTCGTCGAGGGTGACGAGCGTCTCCTTCATCTCGCACAGCAGCGCGCGCGTATCGGTGTCCAGTACTTTCGCCGCATCCTCGCTGATCGGCAGCGGGCGCGGGCGGACGAAGAAAAGGCCCGCCTGCGCCAGTTCGATCAAGGTACTGGCACGTTCTTTCAGCGCGTGGATACCGTCGCGGAAACGCTTCAGCCCTGCGGGGTCGGGTTTACTACCGCCGAGTTCCTGCTCGATGAAGGGAACGGTCAAGTCGAATAAGCGGTCCTCATCCGCCGCGCGCATGTAATGCGCATTCACATGCGCAAGCTTGGCGAAATCCATGCGCGACGGCGATTTGCCGATGCCGTCGAGTGTGAATAGCTGGATTGCTTCTTCTTGCGAGACGATCTCCGTATCGCCATGGCCCCAGCCGAGACGCAGCAAGTAATTGCGCATGGCCTCGGGCAGATAGCCCTTGTTCGCGTATTCGTGCAGGCCGACCGCGCCGTGCCGCTTGGACAGTTTCGATCCGTCTTCTCCCAAAATCATCGGGATATGCGCGAAGACCGGCACGTCCCAGCCCATGGCATCGTAAATCATGCGCTGGCGGAAGGCGTTGGTCAGGTGGTCGTCGCCGCGGATCACATGCGTAATGCCCATATCATGGTCGTCGACGACGACGGAGAGCATATAGGTCGGCGTGCCGTCGCTGCGCAGCAGGACCATATCGTCCAGCTGGCTGTAAGGGATTTTCACTTCGCCCTGCACGGCATCATGAATGGTTATATCCTCGTCGGGGCGGAGAGGCGCCTTGATGCGCACGGCGGGCTTGATGCCGGCGGGCGCTTCCTTCGGGTCGCGGTCGCGCCAGCGGCCGTCGTATTTCTGCGGCAGGCCTTTTGCGATTTGCTCGGCGCGCATGGCCTCCAGCTCTTCGGGCGTGCAGTAGCAGTAATAAGCTTTGCCTTCGGCGACGAGTTGTTTTGCAACCTCCGCATGGCGCCCCATGCGGGCGAATTGGAAGATCGGCTCGCCGTCCCACTCCAGCCCCAGCCATTTCATGCCGTCCAGCAGGGCGCCCACAGCGGCCTCTGTCGAGCGGGCGCGGTCCGTGTCTTCGATCCGCAGCAGGAAAGTGCCGCCCGTATGCTTTGCAAACAGCCAGTTGAACAATGCGGTGCGCCCGCCGCCGATATGCAGGTATCCGGTCGGTGACGGGGCAAAACGGGTGATGGTCTTGGACATGTCTTTCGCCTAAAAAGCAGGAGTGATTTTTGTTCATGTTTAACGTAGTGTAATGCCCGATGGCAAGATTTTTGAACGATTTATGGGCAGCGGTGCAGAACCAGCGGGAACGCTGGATTTTCTGGGCGCCCGTGCCTGTGGCTTTCGGCATTGCCTTTTATTTCGGCTTGCGCAGTGAGCCACCGCTTGGCATGGGCTTGGTTTTGCTGGCGCTTTTGTCGCCCTTGCTTGCGGCATTTTACAAAAACCGTCCGGTCTTTTTTGTGTTGCTGGCCGGTTTTCTGGCGGTTGGCGGCTTTACGGCGGCGCAATGGCGCACGGTGCAGGTGGCGGCGCCCGTGCTCGAAAAACGCAGCTATGCCGTGACCCTGCGCGGCAAAGTGGTGGAGGTCGACCCGCTGCCCAAAACCTACCGTATCGTGCTGGAGGGCATAGAGGTCATCGACGGCAAGATATGGCAGGACAAGCTGCCCAGGCGCGTCCGCATCAAGCTGAAGAACAACGATCCCGCCGTGCCGCAGGCGGGCACCGTCGTGGAAATCCGCGCGGGGCTTTTACCCTTGTCGCCGCCGATCATGCCGGGGGCGTTTGACTTTCAGCGGCATGCGTTTTTCAAAGGGTTGGGCGCCACGGGATTTGCCTATGGCAATTTGAAAGTGGTCAGGGAACGCGAAGGCAGCGCTTTTTATTTTGAAAAGCTGCGTAAGGCGATCCGAGAAAAAATCGCCGCCGCCATTTCCGACCGTGACAATGCGGCCTTGCTTACCGCCTTTATGATCGGCGAGGACAAAGGCATTTCCGAAAAGGACTGGGAGATCGCACGGCAGTCCGGCATTGCGCACTTGATCGCCATTTCAGGCTCGCATTTCGTTCTCATCGCGGGCTTCCCGTTTTTCCTGATCCGCGCGCTCCTGGCGGCCATCCCCTTTATCGCGCTGCGCTGGCCGATCAAGAAAATCGCAGCGGTGGGGGCGATGGCGGTTTCCGTTTTTTATATGCTGCTCATCGGCGCGCCCGTGACGGCGCAGCGGGCGGTCATCATGACATGCGTCGTCATGACGGCGGTCATGTTTGATCGCAACCCCTTTACCCTGCGGCTGGCCGTTTTCGCCGCCTTCATCCTGTTCGTTTTCGAGCCGGAAAGCGTGATGGGCCCCAGCTTCCAGATGTCATTTGCCGCGGTGGTCGCGCTGATCGCCTTTTATGAGGGCACGGGGTCGTGGTGGAAAAACCGGTTTCGGGAGGCGCATTGGACGAGACGCTACAGCCTGTACCTGCTCGGCTGTTTTGCTACGACGCTGGTAGCCAGTACGGCAACCGCACCCTTTGCCCTTTATCATTTTTCGCGCATGCCGATGCTGGGCGGGCTGGCCGCGAATATGATCGCCGTGCCGGTATCGTCTTTCATCACTTTCCCGCTGGGGCTTTTCGCTTGCCTGTTGATGCCGATGGGGCTGGAAACATGGCCGTTGCGGGTGACCGACAAAAGCCTGGACGTTTTCATGTATGTAGCCGAAATCGTCGCGGGCTGGGATTATGCCGGCATGAACGTCAACGGCTTTGCAGGGTGGATTCTGGCGCTCATGACGTTCGGCATGCTTTGGATTTGTATCTGGCGTGGACGGATGCGCTGGCTGGGGTTGGTGCCTTTCGTTTGCGCCGCATTGTTTATTCCGCTGACGCCGCGCGCGGCGGTGCTGGTATCGGATGACGGCAAGCTCATGGCCGTGCGCGACGCGGAGGGGGATTTGTACTTTTCTACGCTGAGCCGCGAAAAATTCGTGCGCGAGCAATGGGCGGTGCGCGAAGGCGATGTCAAAGCCGCCCCAAAAGCCTGGCCGGCGCCGGAGGATAAGGAAGCCGTATCGCCCGTTACCTGTAAAACGGGTTATTGCCTTTATACGCTGGGCGAAACGATTTTCGGTTTTGTGGATGCGCAAGAGGGCGTTGCGGCGGCCTGCCGCGCGGGGGCGAAGATACTGATCTCCGCCCAAGACACCAAACGCGCCCGCAACTGCGCCGCGGATGCCGTGATGATCGGCAAATACGATCTGCGCCGTGAAGGCGCCTATGCTTTTTACGGCGGCAAAAACAATGTTGCGATCAAAACCGTGCGCCAGACGCGCGGGGTGCGCCCATGGACGACGGGCAAAAGGCCGGATTGATTGTTTTCAGGGTTTAAAGCCACGGATCTTGAGCGGGCCGGCGATGCGGAAGGCTTGTTGCACGACGGTCGCGCCGCGCACTTCGGCGGCGACTTCCTCCTCCTTGATCCGGCGGCGGGTGGCATCGGAGATTTTCAATTCTTCCGGCACATCGGCCCATGTCTTGAACGAACCGAAATCGGACGTGAGCTCAAAAAACTTTGTCGCGGCGCCTTCCAGAGATGTCACGCGGGGCATTTTGTCGCATTTGTAAAAACCGCCCGTTTCTTCAGGCCCGCCGGCAAGGGAGGCCACCCACGGGCTGCCGCTGCAAATAAAGTTCAAGCCTGTTTTGCGCGGCGCGCCGTGCAGGCTTTCCAGCGCGGGCAGGCCGAAGCAGGAAAAATCGTTTCCGACTTCTTCGGGTGCGCCGGCAAGGGATGACAGACGGTCGTTCCTGCCGCAAAAGAAATTGGAATCTGTCCGATAGGGCGCACCGATCAGGTTTTGAAGATCGGGGTTGTTCTCGCAATAAAAATTGCCGCCCAGATGCACAAGGCCGAGATCTGGCAGTTTTTTGAGGTTCTTGCCCGAAAGATTGATTTCGGCGGGGACGAAAAGCGTGCCGTCATCCTTGCGCTCGAAGGCGCAACCGAGCTCTTTTAAAATCTCTTCCGTTTTGCCGCGGCGGACGTTTTGCTGGAAAGAAATTTTCATCGCGGCGGTTTATCCTTGGCAGGGGCGTGGTTGTGTCAGGCGGCTTTCTTGTCGTTGATGCCGAGGGCTTGCGCCTTTTTCAGCATATCGGCGGTAGCAAGGCAGCAAGGCAATGCGGCCATTTGGATGGGTGCTGCCGCCGGATTTTTTGCCTGACGTTTTGCCTGTATTTTGACCCAGACCTTTTCATGCAAATAGAAGCCGAAAATCTGCGCCAGCGGTTCAACCATGGCAATGCCAAGGCCGATATGAATATCGCCGCTGATCAGCCAGCCGACCAGAAAGGACACAACAATATGGAGCACACCGTAAGTCGCCGTTTTTGTGTAAAGCATTTTTATTCTCTTTCCGTAATTTTAAAGGAAAGTTATATACTTTCCACGGAAAAAGTAAAGGGGAATTAAGGTATTTTTCGATTTTTCAAGTGCTTAGTAGTTTCTGAACAAGCTGCGCAGCCGTCCCTGAATCCGCACACGGTTCGGGGGCAGGCGGATGGGTTGATAGGCGTCGTTTTCCGGCATGAGAACGATCGAGCCGACCTCCCGGCGCAGGCGCTTCAGAGTGACCTCGGCCTCGTCCACCAGCGCCACGACGATATCGCCGTCATTGGCGCGGTCGCATTTCTCGATAATCACGATATCGCCGTCCATGATGCCGGCTTTCATCATGGAATCCCCCTCGATCGTCAGGGCATAGCAGCCCTGATTGAAAACGGAGGGGCCGCCCAGCATATGCATGGGCATGTCGATGGTATCGTGCTCGTGGCGCAGCGCCTCGATGGGCGTGCCTGCCGCGATTTTGCCGTAAACGGGCAGGGAAACGACCTCGCTCACATTCGCGGCCCCCCCGCCGTAGGAGCCGCCCGTCATATCGCCATACTGCGGCTGGTGGGGTCGGGCGCCCATGCTGTTGAGGTGCTTTTGCTTGAAATTCGGCTTGACGCCCGCTTTCGGGTCGGGGCGCAGGGCCGACGGCGGCCTGGGCTGCGGCATGTTCTCCGGCAGCTTTTTGACCTCCAGCGCGCGCGCTTTGTTCGGCAGACGTTCTAAAAAGCCGCGTTCCACCAAGGCATTGATCAAGCGGTGAATACCGGATTTGGATTTCAGATCCAGCCCGTGCTTCATTTCTTCGAAAGACGGGGAAAGCCCTGTTTTTTGGGTATATTCGTTGATGAACAGCAGCAAATCACGTTGTTTTTGGGTCAGCATGGCGTTGTTCCTTCCGCTTGCATAGGCATTCTTATTTTGTTCTAATTTAGTTCCTCATCTGTGTCAAGTTTTTTTGCTTTTGCACTAGCAACGCTAGGCTAAAGGCGGCATGATGAGGCAGCTTTGAAGTTTAGGGGAACTTATGCTGTCCATATGCCGCCGTTTTCTGGTTCTGATGCTTTTTTGTGCCGTTTTCGCGTTGCCTGCCGCCGCCCGTGCGACAGAGCAGGGGCTTGGCAAGATCGACTTGCTTTCCGGCTTTAAAACGGATGTTTTCTGGACCGACGGCGTTGCAACCGCCGCGTCCGCCCGCCCGCAGTGCGACGGCCTAGACATGGAGGATGCCGCAGCCGTGCCTTTCGCGCCCGCGGCATGGGTGGCAAAGGGCGAGCGCCCCGCGATTGCGATTGTGATCGACGACGTCGGACTGGATATCAAACGGTCGTTGCGTGCCGTTGACCTGCCGCCCGCGGTCACGCTGGCCTTTCTGCCTTACAGCGCCAATGTCGCCGCGCAGGCAAAAGCCGCCGCCGCGAAGGGGCATGAGCTGATGGTGCATTTGCCGATGGAGCCGTTGGGCATGCGTGCCGACCCCGGGCCTAATTACCTCGGCGTTAATCACACGGCGGAGGAGTTGCAAAAACGCATAGCCGCAAATCTGGATGCTTTCAGCGGCTACGCGGGCGTGAACAACCATATGGGCAGCGCCTTTACCAGCCATGCGGCCGGCATGAAGATTTTTATGCGCGCGTTGAAAAAGCGGAATGCCTTTTTCCTGGATTCCAAGACCGCCCCGGAAAGCGTCGCGGAAAGCGTGGCGCAGGAGGCAGGGATTCGGACAACCCATCGCGATGTGTTTCTGGATCACTATGAAGATACCGCCCATGTGCTGGCATCGCTGGAGCAGGTGGAACGCGTGGCGCGCAAATACGGCAGCGCCGTCGCGATCGGCCATCCGAAGGACGTGACGCTGGCGGCACTTCAGCAATGGCTGCCGACGCTGGCAGCGAAGGGCTTTGACCTGATCCCCATGAGCGCGATGATCGAGCGCCGTCAAAAGCGCGATGCACCCTATACCGCCGCTGCTTTCCTGCCTGAGGAACAAATGACTCCCGTTCATCATGCGATTTCCGAAGAAGCGACCGTAGAGGATGCAACGGCGACAACCGCCGCCGGGGGGCCTGCCGCGGCAGAAAAACCGCCTGCGACCGCGACCAGCAAAATCCTGCCGTCGCACCGCCGGTATAACCGCTAGAAACCCTGAAAAGAAAAAGCCGCCTTAAAGCCGGCTCGCTTGCGCGATGCCCCAGAAGTCTTCGGGCTTCAGGCTCGCGCCGCCGACAAGCACGCCGTCGACGTTCGGCAGATGCAAAATTTCCCCCGCATTGCCCGGTTTGACCGAGCCGCCGTACAGCAGGCGCAGCCAGGCGCCGTTTTTGATCTTCTCGCTGGATTTGGTGCGGATCAGCGCATGCATATGCCTGATGTCGTCGTTCGACGCCGTTTTGCCCGTGCCGATCGCCCAGACAGGCTCATAAGCAATGGCGGTGTTTTCCGCCGTCGCGCTGTCGGGCAGGGATTGTTGCAGTTGTTCAATAACGATGCTGTCGGCCTTGCCGGCCTCGCGCTCCGCATCCGTCTCGCCGATACAGATGATGGCCTTCAGCCCGGCGGCATGCACGGCGGCGGCCTTTGCGGCGACATCGGCGCTGGTTTCGCCGTGGTGCTGGCGGCGCTCGGAATGGCCGAGGATCACGTATGCGCAGCCAAGGTCTTTCAGCATATCGACGGAGATATTGCCGGTGAAGGCGCCGGACGCCTCCTTGTGGCAATCCTGCCCGCCTGTCTTGATGCCGGAGGTCGCCACCACGTCGGCAACGGCATTCAGCGCGGTCGCGGGTGGACATAATACCATTTCGAACAGCGGTTCTTTCAAAGATGTGAAAAGATCGACCAGCGCCTGTGCCCGTGCGCGGCTATCGGCCAAAAGACCGTTCATTTTCCAGTTTCCGACGACCAGTTTGGCAACAGACATGGGGCTTTTCCTTCCTGTGGATAAAACGGCGCTTGCCGGTGTGCAAGATTTTCACCCTGTGGCCTTGCAAAGCCTTGACATCTTGTCCAAAAAGCTGTGGATTATCAAGGAATTTTACGATCAGGAGATAACCATGCTGAGATCCATGCGTAGCGGCAAGTTCTTTAAATACATCTTCCTCGCCCTTTTGGCGATGGCGGGCGGCGGGCTTGTGCTCATGGACGTGCAGGGGGTTTTGACAAACCGCGGCGGACAGGCGGTAAAGGTCGCCGAAGTCGACGGGGAAAAAATCACCGGCGCGGAACTGGGTCAACTGGTGAACATCCAGCTGCAGCGCCTGAAGGTTTCCAGCGCCGATGCCTACCGCGCGGGCCTGCCGTTCCGTATCCTGAATGACGAAATCAATTCCCGCATTTTCAATCTGGCCGCGCAGGACGCCGGTATCCGCGTGGACAATGCGACCGCCGCCGTCGCCATCCGCGACCAGATCGTCCAGCCGTTGTCCGCGCAAGGCATGCTGCCGCAGCAGGCATTGCAATACGCGCTGCAACGCATGGGCCTGACGGAACAGCAGTTGATGAACAATGTCAAAATGCAGCTTGCGGCGGAAAGCCTGATGCGCATCGTCACTGCCGGCGCCTATGCACCCGATCAGATGGTGAACGATGCCCTGAAGTACCGCAATGAAGCGCGCCGCGGCGAATATATCACGTTGCAGGCCGGCGAGATCGCCAAAGTGGGCGCACCGGCGGAGGAAGACATTCAGGCCTATTACACGCAGAAGCAAAGCCGCTACATGCTGCCCGAATACCGCACGCTGCAGGTGCTGGTGCTGGACGCCAAATCCCTCGGCATCGATGCGGCCGTTTCGGATGCGGATGTTCAGGCCTATTATGACGAGCATATCGCCGATTACAGCACGCCCGAAACACGCGAGATTCTGCAAGTAGCCGTTGACAGCGAGGATGCCGCGCAAAAACTGCGCGCCGCCGCCGTCAATGGCGGCCTGAAGAAGGCGGTGGAAGCGGCGGGCGATAGCAGCCCCAGCCTTGTCAGCGCCCGCTACAGCGAGCAGGACGTGCCGGAGGAGCTTCAGGCGGCCGTTTTCAAGGATACACAGCCCGGCACCGTATCCGCGCCTGTTGAAACGCCTTTCGGCTGGCATCTGGTCGAGGTTGTGAGCGTCACCGCCGCCGGCACCAAAAAGCCGCTGGCCGACGTGCGCGGGGAGATCGAGAAAAATCTCAGCCTCGCCAAAACCGTCGATGCCGTTTACAAGCGTATCGAGGAAGTGGAGGACATGGCGGCCGGCCATGCCAGCATGGCGGAGATCGCGGCTGAAATCGGCGTGACACCGGTGGAAATTGTCAGGATCGATTCCGACGGGCTGGCGGGCGAGACGTTTAAAAAACCCGCCGTGGCGGAAAAACTGCCAATGTTCGACAAGGTGCTGGAATACGGCTTCACCCTGCGCGAAGGCGAAGTCAGCTCCGTGATTGAAACGAAGGATGCCAGTTTCCTCGTCGTCTCGCCGGTGGAAGTTTTCGAACCCGCACCCAAGCCGCTGGCCGATGTCAAAAAGGACGTCATCGCGGCATGGAAGGAAGACAAGAAAAACGAGGCGCTGGATAAAACCGCTTCCGATATCATGACGCGCCTCAATCTGGGCGAAAAACTGGAAGACATTGCCAAGGAATACAACAAGCCGATCCAGCGCAGCAAAATGCTGCGTCGTGACAGCGATGCGAAAGACGCGGTGCTGGGGCGCGGCATGATTCCGGCACTGTTCTCCCTCGACATGATCGGGCAGACGACGACGGTGCGCGGCGACAACAGCCTGTCGTTCCTGCGCCTGACGGAGCGTAAAATCGACATGGCCGACCGGCCCGATGCCGCGGAGGTGAACAGGCAGCGCCTGAGCCTGGAGCAATCCATGCGCGGCGATATCGCCAGCCAGTTCCGCCAGAGCCTGATGGAAAAGTACAAAGTCAAGATCAACGCCAAGGCGATCGAGGATATGTACGCAAGCAATGACGGGGAATAAGGCGCTGTATTACCGCCGCGCCCGTTTACTTTTTTGCGGGGTTTTCTTGTCCGCGCTTCTGGCATGGCCGGCGGCGGCGAAAGCCTCTGCCCTTGAATTGCCTTACCTCTATTTCAAGGCTTTTTTCGGAAAGAAAGAAGACCTGTATGAAATGGGAACCGTTCTTTACAGGGGCGGCAGGAAAAAGGAGGCGGTTACCTGGTTCCGCGCCGCTGCTGAAAAAGGCATGCCGCAGGCGGCAACCTTTCTGGCGGACTTGTATATGGACGGCGTGGCGCAGCCTGAAACGGAAAGCGAGGGATATGATGTTTTCCTGCAAGCCGTATCGCAGGAACGCATCAAGGCGCAGCCGTTTTTCTGCCGTTATGCCAGCTATAGCAAGAAGCATATCTTGCCGGATGCCAGAAAAGCTCAATCTATTTGCGGCAAGTCGTATCGCCCGCTGGTACTGGATATAGAGGGCGATGGCCTGCACTTTGCACGCCGCAAAGTCTATTTCGATTTTCACGACGATACCTATGCCGTGGCCTCGGCATGGCCGCGTTTTGATATGGGGGTGCTCGTCCATGACAAAAACGGGAACGGCATCGTCGACAGCGGCCGCGAGATGATTGCCGGCCGTATAGGCGCGGCGCCTAACGGCTTCATTGCCCTTGCTGCTTACGATACGAATGGAGACGGCATTCTTTCACAAGATGATGCCGCATGGCATGATTTGCGCATCTGGCGCGACGCCGGCGAAGATGCGACAATCGATCCGCAGGGAAATCAGGAGCTTTTTTCTCTGGAAGAATTGCGGATCACATCCATTTCCCTGCGCTACCAAAATGTGAATAAAGAAGTAAATGACAATAAGGTATGGCAGGAAGGCTCTTTTACTATAGAAGGTCAAGAGCGCGCGATTTTTGCCGTCATGCCGGATATGGATGTCGTGAACACGCATTTTCGGGATAGTGGAAAAGCGGCTTTGCCTGAAGCCTTCAAAAACGCGCCGAATTTGCGTGGTTACGGCGTCATAAAAGATTTGCATGATCAATTGGCCGAAGATGCGGATATATCCGATCCGCGAAGCCTGGCATCTCTTATCCTGCCGTTGCAAGCGTATACGCTTGAAAATGCTTTTCTGCCCCAAACGCCGCTGGAGGAAAATATTCTGGCCGTTCTTTTGCGCTGGGCGGAGGTTGATGGCGTGGATCCGGCCGGCAGGGGCCGGAATATAGATGCGCGTGCACTCGCGTATCTTGAAAAAATATCGAACGAGGAATTTCTGCAAAGAGGGGTGACGTTTGATCCAAGACCTCAGGCCGCCGCTTCTTTGAAAGAATCATTTGCCCGTATATTTGAAAGGCGGGCAGGACAACTTCTGGCGCAAACGGCAGCTCGGTCTTTGCTGGCGGGATCAAACGTGCAATACAGCGCGCAGCGCGATCGCTTTTATGGAGTCAGGGAGATTGACGAAGCCGCTTTGACAAAACTGGTGACGATCGCCAAAGCTTTGCCAGATACGCCGGCGCGGGAGATTTTCTGGCGCAGGGTGTCCGGGGTCTTGCGTGCGGCCTTTCCCCGAATGAGCGCACCCAGACAATACGTAAAATTATCGCGAGCTATTCAAGAAAGCGATGCCGCATTGGATGCGGAAAAGCTTGTGAAAGGCGATTTGGCCTATGAACATTTGCCGATGGCCGAACCGGGCCGGCAGGCTAAAAAATCGCCCTAAAAACCACTGGCTTTTTTAAGGCAGGGGATTTAAAACGAAGGCCGAAGGCGGGACAATCCGTTTTCATAATAATAAGAACGATCGAATAAGGATTTTATCGTCATGGTTATCATGCAGATTGTGCTGGTTTTGCACTTGATCATCGCGCTTGCGATCATTGCCGCTGTCTTGCTGCAACCGGCGGAAGCGGGCGGGCTGACGGGCAATGCGGGCTCCATGTCCAACATGATGACGCCGCGCCGCAGCGCCGATGCCTTAACGCGCCTGACGACCGTTTTGGCGGGCTGTTTTTTTCTGACCAGCCTTTTGCTGGCGATTCTGGCAGGTCATAGTCCGAAGCCGGAAAATATTCTGGACATCGCCAATAGCTCGACGGCGATTGAGGTCAACGCGCCGGCCGCAGACCAAACGCCAGCCGAAGATCCCGCGCCGCCCGCCGCGCCCGAAACGCCGAAAGCACCGCTGGCCGAATAAACGATTAAAAGGGGAGACGTCCGATGCCGCGCTATATTTTCATTACAGGCGGGGTTGTCTCTTCTCTGGGCAAGGGGCTTGCCTCTGCCGCGCTGGGCGCCGTATTGCAGGCGCGCGGATTCAAGGTGCGCTTGCGCAAGCTTGATCCTTATCTCAACGTCGACCCCGGCACGATGAGCCCGTACCAGCACGGCGAAGTGTACGTGACCGATGACGGCGCGGAGACTGATCTGGATCTTGGCCATTACGAGCGTTTCACGGGCGTTGCCGCGCGCAAATCCGACAACATCACCACCGGCCGCATTTACTGGAACGTGCTGGAAAAGGAACGCCGCGGCGATTACCTCGGCGGCACGGTGCAGGTCATTCCGCATATCACGAACGAGATTAAGGAATTCATCGGCTCGCCCGAATGCAACGATTCCGATTTCGTGCTCTGCGAAGTCGGCGGCACGGTCGGCGATATCGAAAGCCTGCCGTTTCTGGAAGCCATCCGCCAGTTCGGCAACGAGGTCGGCCTGAAAAACGCCTTGTTCATCCACGTGACGCTGATGCCCTATATCGCCACGGCGGGCGAGTTGAAAACCAAGCCGACCCAGCATTCCGTGAAGGAATTGCTTTCCGTCGGCATCCAGCCGTCCATCCTGCTGGTGCGCGCGGATCGAGAAATCCCGGCGGAAGAGCGCCGCAAGATCGCGCTGTTTTGCAACATTCCGGCAGAGCGGGTCATCCCCGCGCTTGACGTTTCCAGCATTTACCAAGTGCCGATCAGCTATCACGGCGAAGGGCTGGATGACCAGGTACTGTCGTATTTCGGCATGGACGCGCCGCGTCCCGATCTTTCCAAATGGATGGATATCCTGCACAAGGCGCAGCATCCCGAAGGCGAAGTCACTATCGGCGTCGTCGGCAAATACACGTCCCTGCTCGACAGTTATAAATCCTTGTCCGAAGCGCTGACGCACGGCGGTTTCGCCAATAACGTCAAGGTCAACCTGTCATGGCTGAACGCCGAGATCTTCGAAAAGGAAGACAGCGTCAACCTGCTCGAAAAAGTCGACGGCATTTTGGTGCCGGGCGGCTTTGGCGAACGCGGGACGGAGGGTAAAATCCGCGCCGTCAAATTCGCGCGCGAACATAAAATCCCTTATTTCGGGATATGCCTCGGCATGCAAATGGCCGTTATTGAAACGGCGCGCAACCTTGCGGGCCTGAACGATGTCGGCTCCAGCGAATTCGGCAAATACGGCAACCCCGTCGTCGGCCTCATGACAGAATGGATGAAGGGCGAGGAACTGGAGCGCCGCAACGAAGCAGGCAACCTCGGCGGTACCATGCGCCTCGGCGCTTATCGCGCGACGCTGGAAAAGGGTTCAAAAGCTGCGGAAGTTTACGGTACGACCGATATCTCCGAACGTCACCGCCACCGTTACGAAGTCAACATGACCTATAAAAAGCAATTGGAAGATGCCGGCCTTAAATTCTCCGGCCTGTCGCCCGACGGCAAATTGCCCGAGATCGTCGAAATTCCCGATCACCCCTGGTTCATCGGCGTACAGTTCCACCCCGAGCTTAAATCCAAACCCTTCGACCCGCATCCGCTGTTCACGTCCTTTATCAAGGCGGCGGTTGAAAAGTCGCGGTTGGTTTAAATCACTTTTTCGAAGCTTACGCTTAAACCCAGACGGCCAAACTCTTAAGTGTTTTTAATAAAGCCCAGGCGGACGCGGTTTTTTCTTTTCGGACGGGGGCGGCGGTGCGGGCGGTTTTTGTTGGGGGGCGGCATTATGCCGCTGGATGCCGTTCGCGATCATTTGCTTGGCGGCATTGGCATCGCCCCAGCCGCGCAGCTTGACGAATTTGCCTTTTTCGAAGTCTTTATAGTGCTGGAAGAAATGCTCGATCCGTTGCAGCTTTGACGGCGGAAGGTCTTTGATATCGCGGATTTCCGCTTGCTCGGGGTCGAGGGCGTTGACGGGCACGGCGATGATTTTCTCATCCACGCCGGCTTCATCCTCCATCACCAAAACGCCGATGGGGCGCACGGCGATCACGGCGCCCGGCACCACGGGAATATCGCCGAGCACAAGGCAGTCCACAGGGTCGCCGTCGCCGGACAAGGTTTTCGGGATATAGCCGTAATTGCCGGGATAGCGCATGGCGACATGCAGGAAGCGGTCTACAATCGGCACGCCGCTGTCCTTGTCGATTTCGTATTTGACGGGCGGGCCGCCGACCGGATTTTCGACGATGACGTTGATTTCGTGGGGCGGCTGCTTACCGACAGGGATTTTATCTAAAGACACAGGTCATGCTTCCTTTCATCTGTCGCCGTCAGACGATGGTAGCTTTATTTCACCCCCAAGTAAATGCAGCCGCAATAATATGCCATAACAAAAGAAAGGCCGCTTGAAACAAGCGGCTTTTCTTCGTCATGATGTGCGCATTTTTGCTTTAGGCGCGCTTTTTCTTTTTGCCTTCCACCGTGCGTAGGTTTGGTTTCTTGGAAACGAGGTTTTTCAGCGCGCCACGGCCTGCATAGGTGCCCGATGGCCCAAGCTGCTCTTCGATACGGATCAATTGGTTGTATTTAGCGATACGGTCGGAGCGGGAAAGGGAGCCTGTCTTGATCTGCCCCGCGTTGGTCGCCACGGCAAGGTCGGCAATGGTGCTGTCTTCCGTCTCGCCGGAACGATGGGAGAAAACAACGCCGAAACCGGCCTTTTGCGCCGTTTGTACGGCATTCAGCGTTTCGGTCAGCGTGCCGATCTGGTTGACCTTGATGAGGATCGCATTACCGGCCTTTTCATCAATGCCGCGTTGCAAGCGTTTGGTATTGGTGACGAAAAGATCGTCGCCGACCAGCTGCACCTTGTTGCCGAGACGGCTGGTCAGTTCCGTCCAGCCGGCCCAGTCGTCTTCGGACATGCCGTCTTCAATGGAGGCGATGGGAAATTTGGCGACCAGCTTTTCGTAGTAATCGATCATCTGCTCGCTGGAGAGGGTTTTGCCTTCGCCTTCAAGGTGATATTTGCCTTTTTTGTAGAATTCGGTTGCAGCAACGTCGAGGGCCAGCATGATATCCACGCCCGGCTTGCAACCGGCGGCGGCAATGGCCTTCATAATATATTCAAGACCTTGTTCCGTATTCTTAAAGTTCGGCGCGAAACCTCCTTCGTCGCCGACGGCTGTATTGAAGCTGTTTTCTGAAAGAAGCTTTTTAAGTGCATGGAATATTTCGGAACCCATACGGATGCTTTCGCTGCTGCTCTCGGCGGCGACGGGCATGATCATGAATTCCTGAAAATCAATGGAGTTGTCAGCATGTGCGCCGCCGTTGATGATATTCATCATCGGCGTGGGCAGCAGATGGGCAAAGGTGCCGCCGACATAACGGTAGAGAGGCATGTCCAGCTCGGATGCCGCCGCATGGGCGATGGCAAGGCTGACGCCCAGAATGGCATTCGCGCCGAGGCGGGATTTGTTTTCCGTGCCGTCGAGGTCAATCATCAGCTCGTCGAGCAAAGTCTGCTCGGTCACTTCAATGCCGGAGATCGCTTCGAAAATTTCCGTATTGACGGCATCCACGGCTTTCAGCACGCCCTTGCCGTTATAACGTTTTTTGTCGCCATCGCGTTTTTCAACGGCTTCATGCGCGCCGGTGGAAGCGCCGGAGGGAACGGCCGCGCGGCCCATATAACCGCTTTCCAGCACGACATCGACCTCAACGGTCGGGTTGCCGCGGCTGTCCAGAATTTCGCGGGCGATGATATCAACGATGGCAGTCATATGTGATCCTCCCTCTCAGGTTCATGATGTGAAACGTTGTTTCTTGCCGCCGAGGATAGCGGTTTGACACCCGCCTTGCAAAGCAAATCATCCTTGCGCTGCCGGCTTGAACGGGTGCTAAAAACGATATGGCGGGCAGAGGGTTATTGCTGGTATGCTAGCTTTTCTGGCGCGGGTTGGAGTTATTTATGAAAAGATTTTTTTCTATCTTGGTGGCGGCGGCTCTGCTTTTGGCGGCAAAGCCTGCTCCGGCATTTGAAACCAAAGCGGAAGACCCCGCGCAGCGCACCCTCCTGCAGGTCATGGGGCAGGCGTTCCAGCCCGCGGCGGCGCGTCTGGGCGCGCCTGTTTTTGCGGCCGCCGATTATTCCGATCCGGAGCACCGCAGCGCCTTGTTGGAATACCTGCCCGAAGGTCAGCCGCTGAACGGCTGGACGCGCATGGTCAGTATCGCCGTTTATAATCTGGAGGAAACCCCCGAACAGCAGCAAATGACCATGGTCGCGGTCGCGGGCGGGCTTTTTAAAGCTTTCGTCACGCACGGCAAGGTCTTGCAGGTGCAGCATTATATGAATGACAAGTCAGAGCCCGGCATGTTTATCGAGTTCGAAATCGGCGACGGCGCGGCGAAGGAACATAATGCCGGCGTGTTCATGCGCACATCCAAACGCGCGGCGGCTTTCGTGCAGTTGCAATCGCGCGGCAAACGCCTGACGGCGGATGAGGTTTTAAGCGTGCATAAAATGATCACCCCGAACCCGGAGCCCGGCAAGCCGCCGACGGCAGAAGCCTTGCAAAAACTGACAGCGCCGCCGTTGCCCGCCATGCCGCAACCGCCGCAGCTTGACCCCAAGACGTTTTTTGAAAGCCAGAAACCCGCCGAAGGTACCGCGCCGGAGCCGATCCTGATACCTGGTGTGTCGGCTGCGGCGGAAGAAGCATTGCCGCCAGTCGAAGAAGAGGGCGGCGTCCCGCCCGGTATTTTTGACGTTGAGCCCGAATGGCGTACTGGAAACACGCAGTCGCAAACGCCGCCGGCGCAACAACCTGCAACGCCGGAATCCTCTGCGCCCGCCAAATCATGGCTGGAGAGAAATTGATAGCCGTATTGTGTGCTTTTAGATGAAAAATTCTACGTTTTATATATTTGTTATTGTAGTGGTTCTTGGACTCGTCGGGATTTTTATATTCGAAAAAACAACCTATCGTTTAACGACAGATGAAATGTTTGATGCCATCTTGGCAGATAAACATGAAACCGTTTTTAAAATGCCTGTGCCACCACGGGTAGGCTTTGGCTGGGGGCGTGAATATAACCGTGTGAACACACATTACTATAACCGGGATGGTATAGGAATGACCAAGCCATTTTTTAAATCTATGGAACGATATCTTGCCCTTTTTTTGCCTCAGTTCGCTAATGCAACAGGTATAAATGTAGAGTTAGTTCTACCTGCAGAAGAGGTTTTGAGCGGGCGGGATGACGTCAATATCCGTATTGTTGTCGATGGTTCCTTTACGCGAGAGGTAGAAGGGAAAAAAATCTATTCCGGCGACTTAAATGCCATTATAGAGGATGATCCGTTATATCACGGCGATGTTGTAAGGCTGAAAATGACCTCTCCCATGAGGGCTTATGCCTATTTTGATGACAGCTATCAAATAAAACGCGTGGTGTGCCACATGTGGATATATATGAATCTCGCCGAAACGCAAACGGCCATGCATGAATGTATTGTGCGGGCTTTCGGCGTATTGGGCGGTTTGGATAAGCTGTCTTATTTTCAGTCGCCTGTTGTGCATCGTGATGTCAGAAAGCTGATAAAGTTTTTATATTGCCCCGAGGTCAAAAGCGGTATGGGGCGCAGCGATCTGCAGGAGATCGTTCGGCAAAACAAGTGCCCGTAAAAATTTAAGCCGTCGGCGGCTTCGGCGCGTTCTTCGGTTGCGGAGCCGGTTTGGGCGCGGGGGATTTTTTGCGGCTGAGCGCTTTTCGGAACAACGGCTTTAACTTCACTTTTTGGAAGAAGGCAGAGGATTTTCCCCGCGGCGCGGCGGTTTGTGCCGCCGCCGATGCATCAGGTTTTACCTGTTTGTTTGAGGTGGGCAGCAGCTTTTTGGCGAGCAGAACGGGATTGACGAACAGCGCCTTCGCCGCGGAATATCCCGCAACAGCCATGCCGAGCGGTACGACCGCGCCTTCTTTTTTGAGTGCTTTGGCAGCCGCCGCAAGGCCGACGTAGCCCGCATACCCCACCACCGCCATGGCAGTCAGTGCAACAGGAATACCGATGCCGCCCGCAACCGCGCCCAGCGCGCCATAGGCGAGGGCGGATAGCACCGTGCCCGTGCCGTATGTCGCAATCGATGTGCCCGCGCCGATGGCGGCGGCGGTGTAAATACCCGCGGAAAAGGCCTTGCTTTTCGAAAGATCCAGATTGAGGTCGCCCATGGGTTCAAATCCTTTTCCGGTATGAATAAAAAAATCAGCGGCGCGGTCTTAAATGCTCGTAAGTCACGCGCGGTGCAGGTTCTTTCCCCAGCATGACGATCACGGCGGGGTTTTCTTCCCGCTCTTCCGTTGCGGCGGGGGTGGCGTGATTTTTGTTATCGTTCTGATGCACAGCCCGGCGGCGGCGCTGTTCGTCGCGCAGGGCGGGAGCTGCTTCGGCGGGCGGCACAAAAAGATTTTGCGCCGATCCCATCCATCCCGCTAATGCACGTTTCAAATCCATGTCGATTACGCCGCCTTTTGCGCATCTTTATAGGCATCCGCCTTCATCAGCATGTCGATCGCCAGCATCTGTTCCAGAATGCCTTCAAGGTCGTGAAGCTTCACCATGTTCGGCCCGTCGGAGGGGGCGCGGTCGGGATCTTCATGCGTTTCCATGAAAATGGCCGCGCAGCCGATAGCCAGCGCCGCGCGCGCCAGCGGCGGTACCATGCGGCGGTCGCCGCTTGTCGCCGTGCCCGCGCCGCCCGGTTGCTGGACGGAATGGGTCGCGTCGAACACCACGGGAAAGCCCGTTTCCGCCATGATCGGCAAGGCGCGCATGTCGTTGACCAGCGTGTTGTAGCCGAAGGTCACGCCGCGCTCGCACAGCATCACGTTATTGTTGCCGCTTTCGGTAATTTTGGCCGCGACGTTCTTCATATCCCAGGGCGCGAGGAACTGGCCTTTTTTGACGTTGATCGCCTTGCCCGTTTTGGCAGCCGCGACCAGAAGGTCGGTCTGGCGGCACAAAAAGGCGGGGATTTGCAGCACATCCACCACGGCGGCGACTTTCGCGCACTGCTCGGGCGCGTGCACGTCGGTGATGACGGGCAAGTGCATTTTGGTTTTGATTTCCTCGAAGACCGCCAGGCCTTTTTCAAGCCCGATGCCGCGGCCGGCGGAAAGGGAAGTACGGTTCGCTTTGTCGAAAGAAGATTTGTAAATCAGAGGAATGCCGAGGCGCGTCGTGATTTCCTTGATTTTTCCGGACATATCGAGAGCATGGTCCTTGCTTTCCATGGCGCAGGGGCCGGCGATCAGCACGAAGGGCAAATCGTTCCCGATCCGCATATCGCCAAGAGAGATGTGGTGCTGGCTGCTGGTCATGTCGGCAAAACCTTTCTTTCTCAAAAAAATCCGGGGCAAAAAAGCGCAAAAGCCGCATGGCGCCGCTGTTTTTGCCATCCCCGCGCATAATGTGATGGAGCAAGGGCGGGGAGTCAAGCGGAAGATTTCGGCTTGCGGAAGGGTAATTGGAGGTGTAAATCCTTGAAACAAAGACTTTTTTCTTGACGTTATGACTCGCCTGTGATTCCATGAAGCTATGAGAGCCGCCGTCCGCCCGAAACAGCAGAAAAAACCCCTTCGCCATACGGTCGTCACCTTGGCGTTTTTCGCGATTTTTGCGTATTTCAGCTATCACCTGATCCACGGCGACAGCGGCTATTTCGCCAACAAGGGCCTGCAGAAAAAACTGGTCACGGCGGAACAAAAACTTGCCCGGAAAAAATCCGAGCGGGAGAAGCTTGAAAACCGCGTCAAGCGTCTGCGTCCGGACAGTCTTGATCTCGACATGCTGGACGAACGCGCCCGCGTCACCCTTGGCTTCATGAAGCCGGAGGAACGGGTGCTGACCGATGCGGGCCTGCGCTAACTCCTTTTCCCGTGATTCCTGAAGCCGCAAATTGCGCCGTCTTTTATCAAGCCGCTTTTTCCAGTTCCTGACGCGGGCCGAAAAACTCGAAATGAACCTGATGGGCCGGAATGCCCAGCCCCAGCAGGTCATGATAGATTTTGATCATAAAGGGCTTGGGGCCGCAGAAATAATAATCCGCTTGCAGGTCTGGCAATAGTTTTTGCACAAGAGCGGCATCCACAAATCCTTCATGCGCCTCGGTGCTGCGCGTGACGCCTTCCGGCGCGGCTTCGCTGTAGCAATAATGCACACTGACATTCGGGTTCTTTGCGGCGGTTTCCTCGAGGACGCTGCGGAAAGGTTGCACGTTCTCATGCAAACAGGCATGGATGAAAACGATTTTACGCTGCGGCGTATGTTCCTGCGCGGCCAGCGCCATGCTGAGCAGCGGCGTCACGCCGATGCCACCCGCCAGCAGCACCAGCGGGCGCTCGGGATTCTGGGAGGTCGGATCCAAACAGAATTCGCCGCAGGGCGGCGCAATTTGCAACGTCATATCCTGCTCGATATTGTCGTGCAGGTAATTGGAAACGTAACCGGCGGGGGTATTTGCCACAGGCGGCGTTTCGCGCTTGACGCTGATGCGCAGATGCGGCTGGCCTGGTTTGTCGGACAGGCTGTAGTTGCGCATCGTGGTATGGCCGCAGGGGCTGGGTACGCGCACGGTGATGTACTGGCCGGGTTTGAAGGCGGGCGGCACCGCGCCGTCAGCGGGGACAAGATAGAAGGACGTGATATTCGCGCTTTCCTTGATCTTTTTGATCACTTTGAAGGGTTTGAAATCCTGCCATCCCCCCGGCGTTGCTTGTTGTTCCTGATATATCTGCGCCTCGCGTGCGATCAGAATATCGGCCAGAAAACCATAGGCCTCCGCCCAGGCGTCGATAATTTCATCGGTGGCCGCCGCTCCCAGCACTTCGCGAATGGAGGCCAGCAGGTTCTCCCCGACGATGGGGTAATGCTCGGGCAGAATGCGCAGGGAGGCATGCTTCTGGGCGATCAATTCCACCGCGCCGCCGAGCGCATCCAGATTGTCGATATTCGCCGCATAGGCGCAAATCGCGCCGGCCAGCGCGCGTTGCTGAGAGCCCGAAAACTGGTTGGACGGGTTGAACAAATGCTGCACTTCCGGATTGTGGCTGAACATGCGTTTGTAAAAGTGGCGTGTCAGCGCTTCGCCGCCTTCTTCCAGAACGGGGGCAGTGGATTTAACGATCGCGATGGTTTTGTTACTCAGCATGGGGCACCTTTTTAAATATGTATTTTAAATATATATTTAAAACATGTTATAAACGGGGTCAAGCATTTTTCGGGAAACGCGCCATGCAATTGACAGCTTTTACGGATTACTCACTGCGCGCCATGATGTTCATGGCCCGGCATCGGGACAGGCTGTGCAGTGTCAAGGAAATCGCCGAGTATTACAATATTTCGCGCAATCATCTGGTGAAGGTCGTGCATCGGCTGGCGCAACTCGGATATGTCGAGAGCCAAAAAGGCAAAGGCGGCGGCATCAAGCTGGCCGCGCATGCGCGGGGGCTGCGGCTGGGAGACCTTGTGGCACGGCTCGAGCCGCATATGCATCTGGTCGAATGTTTCGGGCCGGAGAACAAATGCAATATCACAAACATATGCAAGCTGCGCCATGTGTTGCGGGGCAGTCAGCAGGCCTTCATTGCATCGCTCAACGATTATACGCTGGCAGATATCCTGTAAGCATAATTATTTTCCCGATAATGGCTTTTCGAGGTGCAGGCAGCGGGCTTTTGTATGTTTATGCAAAATAAAAAATGTTTCTTCGCTATTTTTCGCTATTTAAGGAGAAACCGACGGCTTCGCTTGCAAAAATTCCCCAGATTGCCTAATGAAAGAGGGTAAATTTCCAACCGTAAAGAGGGTTACATTGGCAACGACATCATCATCGGGCAAGGCAAAGCTTGCGACGGTCAAATCCCCGTCCAATATCGCATCCCCGGAGCAGATGATGCAGTATTTCAAAGATATGCTGCTCATCCGCCGTTTCGAAGAAAAAGCAGGACAACTCTATGGCATGGGGCTGATCGGCGGTTTCTGCCACCTCTATATCGGGCAGGAAGCTGTTGTCGTCGGCGTGCAGTCCGCCTTGCAGGAACAGGATACGGTCATCACCGCCTATCGCGACCACGGCCATATGCTGGCTTGCGGCATGGAGTCCAAGGGCGTGATGGCGGAGCTGACCGGGCGTAAGGGCGGCTATTCCCACGGCAAGGGCGGCTCCATGCATATGTTCAGCCGTGAAAAGGGTTTCTACGGCGGCCATGGCATCGTGGGCGCGACGGGCCCCCTGGGCGCGGGCCTTGCCTTTGCGCATAAATACAAAGGCGACAACGGCATCTGCACGGCCTATTACGGCGACGGCGCGGCCAATCAGGGCCAGATTTACGAAGCCTATAACATGGCGGCGCTGTGGAAGCTGCCGGTGATTTTCATCATCGAAAATAACAAATACGGCATGGGCACCAGCCAGACGCGCCACGCGGCGGGCGAGCTGTACAAACGCGGCGAAGCCTATGGTATTCCGGGTGAAAAAGTGGACGGCATGGACGTGCTGATGGTACGCGCCACCGCCTTGAAGGCTGTCGAGCATGTGCGCGGCGGCAACGGCCCCTATATTCTGGAGTTCGACACTTACCGCTACCGCGGCCATTCCATGTCCGACCCCGGCAAGTACCGCTCCAAGGAAGAAGTCGAGCAGATGAAGGAAAGCCGCGATCCGATCGAGATGATCCGCAAAATCATCATGGAGACCGGCAAGTTCAGCGAAGACGACTTCAAGAAAATTGAAAAAGATGTGAAATCCATCGTCAACGAAGCGGCGGAATTCGCGCAGCAAAGCCCGGAGCCCGACCCGTCGGAGCTGTGGACGGATATTCTGATTGAAGAAGGGGAGGGCTGATCGATGGCCATTCAAATTCTGATGCCCGCGCTCTCGCCGACGATGACCGAAGGCAAGCTTGCCAAATGGGTCAAAAAGGAAGGCGATGCCGTGAAACCCGGCGACGTGGTTGCCGAAATCGAAACCGACAAGGCGACAATGGAAGTGGAGGCCGTGGACGAAGGCACTCTTGGTAAAATTCTGGTGCCGGAAGGTACCGAAGGTGTTGCCGTGAATACGCCGATCGCCATGCTTTTGGAAGAAGGCGAAGACGCCGAAAGCGTGGAGCTTGCCGCCTCCAAACCCAAGGCAAATGCGGAGGCCAAGCCTACCGAGGGGCAGGCGCCATCTTGCCATCCGCAATCCGCGCCGCAGCCGATGACGGCAGCGCCTGCCGCGGAAAAGGAATGGACGGGCCCGACCGTTACCATGACCGTGCGCGAAGCCCTGCGCGATGCCATGGCCGAGGAAATGCGCAAGGATGAAAACGTTTTCGTCATGGGCGAGGAAGTGGCCGAATACCAAGGCGCGTATAAAGTCACCCAGGGCCTGTTGCAGGAATTCGGCGACAAGCGCGTGATCGATACGCCGATCACCGAATACGGCTTTGCCGGTGTTGCGGTCGGTGCGGCTTTTGCGGGTTTGAGGCCTGTGACGGAATTCATGACCTGGAACTTCGCCATGCAGGCGATTGACCACATTATCAACTCCGCCGCCAAAACGCTCTATATGGCAGGCGGGCAGCTCGGCTGCCCCATCGTCTTCCGCGGCCCGAACGGCGCGGCATCCCGTGTGGGTGCGCAGCACTCCCAATGTTATGCCAGCTGGTATGCACATTGCCCGGGCCTGAAGGTGATTGCGCCCTGGTCTTCCGCCGATGCGAAAGGCCTTTTGAAAGCGGCGATCCGCGACCCGAACCCGGTCGTGTTCCTCGAAAACGAGATCATGTACGGCCAGAGCTTCGAAGTGCCGGCGGATGACGACTTCATCCTGCCCATCGGCCGCGCGAAGATTGAACGTGAAGGCACGGATGTGACCATCACGGCATTCTCCCGCATGGTCGGCGTGGCGCTGCAGGCGGCGGAAAAGCTGGCGGAGCAGGGCATCAGTGCAGAGGTGATCAACCTGCGCACCCTGCGCCCGCTGGATACCGAAACGATCGTAAACAGCGTCAAGAAAACCAATCGCCTGATTTCCGTCGAGGAAGGCTGGCCGGTGGCGGGCATGGGTGCTGAAATGGCGGCGCTGATGATGGAAAGCTGCTTTGATTATCTGGATGCCCCTGTGGTGCGGGTGCACGGCGCGGATGTGCCGATGCCCTATGCCGCGAACCTTGAAAAACTCGCGCTGCCGCAAGAAGAACACATCATCGATGCCGCGAAGAAGGTGACCTATGCCGCATAAAGTACTCATGCCCGCCCTCTCGCCGACGATGACCGAAGGCAAACTTGCCAAGTGGGTCAAGAAAGAAGGCGATGAAGTCAAAGCAGGCGACGTGATTGCCGAGATCGAAACCGACAAGGCGACAATGGAAGTCGAAGCGGTTGATGAAGGTACTCTTGCCAAAATCGTCATCCCCGAAGGCACCGACGGCGTCAAGGTCAATACTTTGATCGCCGTTTTGCTGGAAGAGGGCGAAGATGCCGCTGCCGTGAACGCCGTTACGGCGGACGGTGGCACCGCAGATGCACCCAAAACCGTGACGCCTGCCAACCAGCCGACGGCGGAGGCCGCAAAGCCCGCGCCGCGCATGGCTGTTGCAACGCCGAAACAGGCCGCAGCATCGGGCCGCATTTTCGCAAGCCCGCTGGCAAAGCGCATTGCAAAAGAGCGCGGCATTGATCTTGCGGCCGTCAAAGGTACGGGTCCGCATGGCCGTATCGTCAAAGCCGATCTGGAAGGCGTGACGGCAGGTGCGAAACCTGCCGCAGGCCAAACAGCTGCTGCAGGCAGTACGTTTACGCCCACAAGTTCCTCTATCAACGCAGTGGCACTGGCAGATGCTTACGGCATTCCGTACAGTTTGCAGCCGAACGCTGGCGTGCGCAAAGTGATAGCGCGCCGCCTGTCTGAATCCAAACAAACGGTTCCGCATTTCTATCTGACGATCGATTGCGAACTGGATACTCTGCTGGCGGTACGTAAGCAGGTGAATGATGCGGCAGACGGTTTTAAAGTTTCCGTCAACGATTTCATTATCAAGGCAACGGCTGTGGCGCTGAAAAAATACCCCGCTGCAAACGTATCCTGGACGGATGAGAATATCGTGCAGTATGAGCGCGCGGATGTATCCGTTGCGGTCGCCAGCGATAATGGCCTGATCACGCCGATCATCACCGATGCCGCGAGCAAGAGCCTGAAGCAGATTTCTGTCGAGATGAAAGATCTCGGCAGTCGTGCGAAGGCCGGCAAGCTGAAACCGCACGAATTTCAGGGAGGGACGATTTCCGTTTCCAACCTCGGCATGTTCGGCATTCGCGAGTTTTCTGCCATCATCAACCCGCCGCAGGCCGCCATTTTGGCTATCGGTGCGGGGGGCGAGCGCGCGGTCGTGAAAAACGGACAGCTGACGGTTGCCAATATGATGACGGTCACGGCCTCTTTCGATCACCGCGCTATCGACGGTGCCGTGGGGGCGGAGTTTCTGCAGGTCTTTAAAAACCTGATCGAAAACCCGATGGGGCTGTTGCTGTAAAAATAAACCAACGCAGAGGGTCATCCTTCAGGGCGGAAGAGGTGTGTTATGTCTGAACAAAAATTCGATGTTGTCGTGGTTGGCGGCGGGCCGGGCGGTTATGTCGCAGCGATCCGCGCGGCGCAACTTGGCTTTTCGACCGCCGTTATCGAACGCGAGCACCTGGGCGGCATCTGCCTCAATTGGGGTTGTATCCCGACCAAGGCGCTGCTGCGTTGTTCGGAAATCAACCACCTGATGCGCCATGCCGACCAATTCGGCTTTACGGTCGAAAAATACAGCTTCGATTTCAAAAAGATTGTGGAGCGTTCGCGCAAAGTCGCCGCGCAGTTATCCGGCGGTATCAAGCACCTTTTGAAAAAAAACAAAGTCACTGTTTTTGACGGTCATGGTAAATTGCTCGGCAAAGGCAAGCTGGACGTTGCGAAAGATGGCAAAAATGTTGCCACGCTGGAAGCAAAACACATCATTCTTGCCACCGGCGCGCGCGCGCGCGTTCTGCCGGGTTTGGAGCCTGACGGCAAACTTGTCTGGACATATAAAGAAGCCATGAACCCGCAAGCCATGCCCAAATCCATCGTCGTGATCGGATCCGGCGCGATCGGCATTGAATTCGCCAGCTTCTATAACAACATGGGCGCGGATGTGACCGTGGTGGAAGTCATGGATCGCGTCATGCCGGTAGAAGATGCGGAAATTTCCGCCTTTGCCCGCAAGCAGTTTGAAAAACAAGGCATGAAAATCATGACGGGCGCGAAGGTCGTGCGTCTTGATAAAACCGAAAATACCGTGACCGTGCATGTCGAGGCGGGCGGCAAAACGGAAAAGATCACCGTAGATCGCGTCATCTCCGCCGTCGGCATCGTGGCGAATACCGAAAACCTCGGCCTTGAAAATACCAAGATCAAAACAGACCGCAACCATATCGTGGTCAACGAATGGCTAGAAACGGATGAAAAGGGCGTATACGCCATTGGCGACGTTGTGCATGGCCCGTGGCTGGCGCACAAGGCCAGTCACGAAGGCGTGATCTGCATTGAGAAAATCAAGGGCTTGTCCGATGTGCATCCCATGAAAAAAGAAAACATTCCGGGCTGCACCTATTGCACGCCGCAAGTGGCCTCTGTCGGCTTGACGGAAGCGGCTGCGAAGGAAAAGGGTTTTGATATTAAAGTCGGCAAATTCCCCTTCATCGGTAACGGCAAGGCGATTGCGCTGGGTGAGCCGGAAGGCATGGTCAAAACCATTTTTGATGCAAAAACAGGCGAATTGCTGGGCGCACATATGGTCGGCGCGGAAGTGACCGAGATGATCCAGGGCTATGTCATCGGCAAAACCATGGAAGCGACCGAGCTTGATTTCATGCACACCGTTTTCCCGCACCCGACCTTGAGCGAAATGATGCATGAATCGGTGCTGGATGCCTATGGCAAAGTGATACACATGTAACTATATGACTGTCGGCCCAAAACCGCCGGCAAGGAAGTTTGATATGAGCGACGTGACCGAAACGACCGCAGCATCCGCAACGGAAAAGAAAAAATCCGAGCATCGCCATCCGGAAAAACGTAACCGTCCGGATACGCCCGTGCTGCGCAAGCCGGAATGGATCCGTGTCAAAGCGCCGACTTCCGTTGAATACGCTGAGACGACCAAGCTGATGCGCCAGTTAAATCTCGCCACGGTTTGCGAGGAAGCGGCCTGTCCGAATATCGGCGAGTGCTGGAAACAAAAACACGCCACTTTCATGATTTTGGGTGCGACCTGTACGCGCGCCTGTTCTTTTTGCAATGTGGCGACGGGGATTCCCGACAAGCTCGATCCGTTCGAGGCGGCGCGTGTCGCCATCGGCGTGCAAAAACTGGGGCTCAAGCACGTCGTCGTCACCTCCGTCGACCGCGATGATCTGGAAGATGGCGGGGCGGAGCAGTTCGTTAAAACCATCAACGAAATCCGCCGCCTGTCGCCCGGCACGACCATCGAGATTTTGACGCCGGATTTCAAAGACAAAGTAAATGCTGTAGAGCCGATTGTGGTTGCGCGGCCGGATGTGTTCAACCACAACCTTGAAACCGTGCCACGCTTGTACCCGACAATTCGTCCGGGCTCGCGCTATTTTACGTCGCTGGAACTGTTGCACCGCGTAAAGAAGCTGGATCCGACTATCTTCACCAAATCCGGCATCATGGTCGGCCTTGGCGAGAGCAAGACCGAAGTCATGCAGGTGATGGATGATTTGCGCGCCGCGGATGTCGACTTCCTGACCATCGGCCAGTATTTGCAGCCGACGACGAAACACGCTGCCGTCGAAAAATTCGTCACGCCCGATGAATTCAAGGCTTATGAAAGCATTGCGCGCGCCAAGGGATTTTTGATGGTATCGGCATCTCCCTTGACCCGTTCGTCCTATCATGCCGATGCGGATTTTGAAAAGCTGAAGGCTGCACGCGAGGCAAAACTCGCCGGCAACAAGTAAGGCGCAGGCGGGTTTCATGCCGTCGCACCAAGAAAAACGCATTCTGCCGTATTCCGCCGAACAGCTGTTCGACCTTGTCATGGACATTGAAAAATACCCGGAATTTTTGCCGTGGTGCCTGGGTGCGCGCATCAATTCACGCACGAAACACGAGGTGCATGCGGATGTGATCGTCGGCTATAAAATGTTCCGCGAGCGTTTTTCATCCCGCGTGCATTATATCCGCCCCAATGCCATCGAGGTTGAATACCTGAAAGGCCCCATGCGCCACCTGCAAAACAAATGGGTATTCACCAATATCCGCGCAGGGCACTGCGAGGTGGATTTCTATGTCGATTTCTCGCTCGAATCCAAACTTTTTGAAAAACTGGTCGACCAGTTCTTCCACAAGGCGCTTGTGAAAATGATCAATGCCTTCGAGGCGCGCGCCATCCGGCTTTATGGCGGGGAACTGCAATAAGTCTTGGCTGAAAGCATTTTAGGAGGGTTGTCGGTCTCTTCGCGCAGGGGGAGAAACGCCGCCGGCCGACCTGTCATCTTCATTATAGTTTTCCGGCGTAACCAGCGATTTCATGCCGTCGGGATTTGTTTTTGAGAGCCCCTGAATCTTTCCGTCGGCGGCGACAACAACATCCATGTGGCCGCGTTTCTCTTTCAGGAAAGTCAGCATGTCACGCCCGATTTCGTCCAGCGTTCCGTCATTCTTCAGGAATCTGTCCAGGCCTCCGTTGTTGAAGTGTTCCGTCATCATATAGTTGAACTTCGCGCCGTTCGGGTATTTCAGCATGCCGCTGCCGTGTTCGGGGGCGTTGGACAGCGGCCCGGTTTCCGCACAGAGAAGAACGGCGTGAAAAGCGCATGCCTTGGACGGATTTGCCTCATACTTGCCGTATTCGAATATCCGGCGGCATACTTCCATCCTTTCGGTGTGCTCTTCCTCATCGGTCAGGACACGTGTCTTCGCATCGTATTTCTCGGCAAGATAGACCATTGCGCCATGAAGAATATCTTTTCCCTGCCGAAACAGCCCGTGGGTTACGATGGGAGGAACGCGGATATCATCGGGGTCGGGAGGAGACGTAACACGTATGCGTGGGTTGCTTTCCGCGCTATCCAGAAACTCATAAAAAGTATGCAGCAGGGCAATTTCGACGCTCCCTTTCTTTTCGGGAGGAATTTTTGCCGTCTCGATAAGCTTTTCGAGGGCCTCGCGTCCAGCGTTGACGGCATCGGCATCATCTTCCCGCATTAAAAGGACTCCTTTTGTCAGAAGATATTACCGATCATTATAGATAGAAGGTGTTAATTTTATGTTAAAGAAAAAGAAGAGGATCAGGACGGTTTGGCCGTGTCGATTTCCATGATTTCCTGCTTCAGCATCAAAAGCGCCTTTTCGACTGTTGCCATGCGCACGGCGGAGCGATCCCCCTCGAAGAGATTTTTTGTCGCGTCAATATGGCCGTCAATATTATTGCCGATGCCGATGTAAACGAGCCCCACGGGCTTGTCCGATGTCGCGCCGCCGGGGCCTGCGATGCCGGTTGCGGAAACGGCGATATCAGCATGGGAGCCTTTGAGTGCGCCGCGGATCATCTGGCAGGCGATATCGCCGCTGACGGCGCCGGATTTTTGCAAGGTCGGCAGGTCAATGCCCAGCTGCGCAACCTTTGCCTCATAGGAATAGCTTGTAAAACCGCAATCGACGACATCAGACGATCCGGCAATTTCCGTCAGTGCCGCGCCGATCAGCCCGCCCGTGCAGGATTCCGCCGTGACGATTTTGAGCCCGCGCGCCCGTGCCGCCGCCAGCACGGCAGAGGACAAGGCAAGAATATGTGCGGGGAAAAAAGCCATCGGCATGGTCTTTCTGCTGTTTTTAGAAAAGCGTGACGATGGACAAAGCCGCGACACCGAAAAAGGCGTAAATACCGGCAACGACGTCATCCAGCATCACGTAGAGCGCGCCGCCGCGTTCGCTTTTGTCGAAATAGGACGCGGGAAAGGGTTTGGCGATATCGAACAGGCGAAACAGCAGGAGGGCGATCAACCAGAGTACGGGGTTGGTCGCCGCCGGAATGCCGGCGATCCAAAGGCCGACGACTTCGTCCACGACGATGGCCTGATCGTCCTTTTGCCCCGATTTTTCGCCGTAATATCGCGCGGCGAGCGTGCCGATCCACAGCAGCAGCACAGCGGCAATCGCAAGCCCCAGCATGCCCACGGTCGCCTGCAATGCGTAACCGAAAGGCAGCGCGGCGAGAGAGCCCATGGTGCCCGAAGCAGGTTTGATGCGGCCCGATCCGAACCATGTGGCGATCAGCACGTTCAGGTTTTTAAATGTCGTGCCGGGCGGCAGGGGGCGGATGCCGTAAAACCGGCTTTTTTCGGTAACGCTTTTGCTGCTCATGCTGCTTCCTGTGCGCTGTGGTTGGAAGATGTGAAGGTCTCGCCGGCGGTGAAAGGCAGGCGTACCGTTGCGACGGCCTCGGCCGCGACGCCTTCGCCGCGGCCGGTAAAGCCAAGGCCTTCGGTTGTCGTCGCCTTGACACTGATACGTGCGGGCGGGAGATTTAAAATTTCTCCGATGCGGCGGCGCATGGCTTCGCGATGCGGGCCGATTTTCGGCATTTCGCAAATGACGGTCAAGTCAATGTGGGTGATGATGCCGTTTTGCGCGGCAATCAAATCCGCCGCGTGTTTCAGGAAAGCGGCGCTGTCGGCGTTTTTCCAGCGGGCATCCTTCGGACTGAAATGCATGCCGATATCGCCGTCGCAAATAGTGCCGAGCAGCGCGTCGGTAATCGCATGCAGGCCGACATCGGCATCCGAATGCCCTTCCAGTGCCTTGTCATGCGGAATGAACACGCCACCGATGATCAGTTTATGCGCCGCATCGCGCGGGGGCACCAGACGGTGCACGTCGTATCCTTTTCCGGTGCGGATATCGCTGCGGCTTTCGGCAAGATATTGCGCGACGACGGAGAGGCTGTCGGGGTAGGTGATTTTGATATTCCGGCTGTCGCCCGCCACCATGTCGATTTTTCCGCCGGATTGTTCGACAAGAGCGATGTCGTCCGTTTGCGCGCTGTCCTGCATTTTGTGATGCAGGTCGCGGATCATGTCAAAGGCGAAGGCCTGCGGCGTTTGGATGGTCAACAGGCCGTTGCGGTCTTCGGTTTTAAAACAGTCGTTTTCCAGCCGGCGGATCGTATCGGTAACGGGCAGGGCGGGCATGACGGCGGTGGCACCGTTCTTCAGCGCGCCGCAAAGGGCCGTGATCATCTCCGGTGACAAACAGGGGCGCGCCGCATCGTGGATCAGTACAAAATCCGGTTTTTTATCTTGCTGTGCCAGTGCATCAAGCCCCAGGCGCACGCTGTGCTGGCGGGTGGCGCCGCCATGGACGGCACGGATGTTCATGTCTTTTGCCGCTGTGTCAAAAAGCGGTTGATGGCCAGGGTGGATTACGACGGCAACATCGGAGATATCCGGATGACGCAAAAAAGCATCGATGCTCCAGCGCAATACGGGCTTGCCCAAAAGCGGCGCGTATTGCTTGGGCAGATTACCCGCCGCAAAACGCGTGCCGCTGCCGGCGGCGACGATAAGAGCCGTGATGGAAGGGTTTTTATTATTCATAACATAAAACGCTTGTTTTGTACCCCAAAATTGCTGCTTTAAGCCTTAAAACAGGCCTGAAATGCACTTTACGGTCTGATATGGCGGCGGTCAACGCTTGTTATTTGCCTAAAAATAGGGCAGGTATATGTCATTGCATAAAAAATAGGCGGCGCCTTGGAAGCCGTAGAAAACAAGCGCAAAAAAACGCAATGAAATTTATGGCCGGTATGAGCAGACCAAAAACCCAAAACAAAACGAATGCCGCAGTAGCCGATGCCTTGTCTATGGCACAGTTGTCAGCCACGGCCTTGCTCGATGCCTTGCCCGATGCCGTGTTGCTCGTCAGCCGCGACGGCATGATCGGCTTTGCCAACCATGCGGCGCTGTCCTTTACCGGCTTGGGGCAAAAGAATATCAACGGCAAACCGTTGGCGCGGCTGTTGGGGGAGACGCATCCGGTCGCGCAGGCCTTGGGTGCCGTTATGCGCAACCATCAGCATTTGACGCTCAACGATCTTTCCATTCTGGGCAAGGCGGTGTCGTCTTGCAGCCTGACGCCTATGGAGGATATGCCGATGGTGCTGGTGTCGTGGCGGTATGACGTGATCGCGCTCCGTGATGAATGGCTGGAGAAGATCCGCCAGAGCATCAAGCCCGCGCAGCATTTGACGCGCATGCTCGCCCATGAAGTGCGCAATCCGCTGGCCGGTATCCGTGGCGCGGCGCAACTGCTGCAAAAGGGCGATCTGGCCGAAGACGACCGCGCGCTGGCAAAGCTGATCGAGGATGAAGCGCAGCGCATTTCCCGTCTGGTCGACAAGGTGAACGTTTTTGACGGCGTGCCGCAAAGCGAATTTACCGCCGTCAATATCCATGCCGTCAGCGATCATGTCATCGGCCTGGTGCGCGCGGGCATTTGCGCGGGCATTGCGGTGGAAACGCGTTATGATCCGTCGCTGCCAGATATTCTGGGGCATCGGGACAGCTTGATTCAGGCGGTTTTGAATCTGGTCAAAAACGCGGCGGAGGCCGGCGCGACGCAGATTGTGATCCGCAGCTATTACGATACGGCGGCGGGTTTCCACCCCGACAGCGGCCTGCGCCTGCCCGTGACGCTGGAAATCACCGATAACGGGCAGGGGATGGACGACAAAACCATCGACCGTCTGTTCGAACCCTGTTTTACGACCAAGCCGGAGGGCGAGGGGCTCGGCCTTTCCATCGTTTCGCAGATCGTGGACGATCACGGCGGGGCGATGCAGGTGCAAAGCGTGCCGGGCGCAACGACATTTCGCATCCGTCTGCCGTTGCCGCAGCGCCGGAAGACACGGGAAAAAAAGAGAGGCACGACATGACCAGGCCCGCGACGACCAAAACGATTTTGATTGCCGATGACGACGCATCGATCCGCACTGTGCTGATACAGGCGCTGAAGCGCGAGGGCTATGACGTGCTGGCTGCCGACAACGGCGCGACGCTGTACCGGTGGATACTGGAAGGCCGCGGAGATCTGGTGATTACCGATGTCATGATGCCCGGCGAAAACGGGCTGGACCTGATCCCCAAAATCCACCGCCGCGCGCCGGAGATGAAGGTGATTGTCATGAGCGCGCAAAATGCCCTGACGACCGCCGTTTCCGCATCGGAAAAAGGCGCGCTCGATTACCTGCCGAAGCCGTTTGATATCGATGCGCTGCTGGCGCTGGTCAAAAGCGCCTTTCGCAAAAACCGCGCGACAGGGCAAAACAACGCGCCGGATATGGCAGCGGCGCTCGATAAATCCTTTGTCGTCGGCCAGTCCCGCCAGATGCAGGAGATTTACCGCACCATTGCGCGGCTGCGCAACGCGGATTTGACCGTCCTGATGACGGGGGAATCCGGCACGGGCAAGGAAGTCATCGCCCGCGCGTTGCACCAGTTCAGCCGCTGGAACAGCGGGCCTTTTGTCGCCGTCAATATGGCCGCCATCCCGCGGGAGTTGATTGAAAGCGAGCTTTTCGGCCATGAAAAGGGCGCTTTCACAGGCGCGACGCAAAAAAATATCGGCCGCTTCGAGCAGGCAAGGGACGGCACGCTTTTTCTGGATGAAATCGGCGATATGCCCTTTGATGCACAAACGCGCCTGCTGCGCGTGTTGCAGGAAGGCGAATTCACGCCCGTCGGCGGACGACGCGCCGTTAAAACCCATGTGCGCATCATCGCCGCCACGCATCAGGACATCCGCGCGCTGGTGCAAAGCGGCAAGTTTCGCGAAGATCTTTACTACCGCCTGAACGTCGTGCCGCTGCACGTGCCGCCGCTGCGCGACCGGGCGGAAGATATTCCCGCGCTGGTACAGCATTTTGTGCAACAGTCCGGGTATGCCAAGGTTTTCGAGCCTGCGGCCATGCAGGCCGTTAAGGATTACCGCTGGCCCGGCAATATCCGCGAGCTGGAAAACTTCATCAAGCGTCTTTCCGCCCTGCACGCGGAGGATATTATGGATGCGGAAACCGTGAAAGCGGAGCTGTCCAGGCACGCGCTTCAAACGCCCATGCCGGGGCTGCTTCATCATGCGGCGAATAACGACGTATCGATCGCCGGCGCGGTCACGCGCACACTGGCGACGGATATCGGGGCCTTTGAAAAGCCCGATCTTTACGGCCGCATTCTGCGCCAGATGGAAAAACCGCTGATTACGGAAGTGCTGGCCTATACCCGCGGCAACCAGATCCGCGCGGCGGAAATTCTGGGGCTGAACCGCAATACCTTGCGCAAAAAAATCCGCGATCTCGATATCGACGTGAAAAAGGCTTAAGGAAACAAATATGTCCATCAGCATTTTCGGAACGGAAACCAGGCTTTATAAAATCGCGGACAGGCTGTCGCGTCTCACGCTGTCGCGCCGCGTGGCGGTCTTTCTGGCTGTGGCTGTGGTCGCCTCCTGCGTGATTACCTATATCGTTCTCACGCGCCGCTCGGCGGAGATCAATACGGTTTACTGGCTGTTGAACCTCGACCTTGTCCTGCTGCTGCTGTTCGGGACGGTCGTCACGCGCCAAGTGGTGAAAATCTGGAGCGAGAAAAAACGCGGTGTCGCCGGCTCCCGCCTGCATGTGCGGCTTGTGCTGGCCTTCAGTCTGATGGCGGCGACGCCCGCGATTCTCATGGCGATTTTCTCCTCCATCTTTCTCTATTTCGGCGTGCAGGCGTGGTTCAACGACCGCGTCAGCACGGCGGTGAATGAATCGCTTGCCGTGGCGCAGGCTTATTTGACGGAGCACCAGCAAGTCATGCGTGCCGACGTGCTGGCCATGGCGACGGATCTCAACCGTGAATCCCTGCAACTGACGGAAAACCCGCAGCTGTTCAATCAGATCATCAATACCCAGTCGACCTTGCGCAACTTGCCCGAAGCTATCGTTTTCCGCGGCAACGGCCAGGTGCTGGCGAAATCGCGCATGTCCCTGTCGCTGGAAATGGAAAGAATCTCGGATGACCTGAAACGGCGGGCGGACAGCGGCGATGTCGTGCTGGAAACGGGCAACAGCCGCGACCGAATCCGCGCGCTGGTCAAGTTGGACAGGTTTTTGGACGCCTATCTTTATGTCGGGCGGCTTGTGGATGGGAACGTTCTGGCGCATATGGCGACGGCGGAAAGGGCGGTGAAGGAATATACGACGCTCGACGGCCGCAAATCGCGCGTGCAGATCGCGATGACGGCCATGTTCGCGGCGATTGCCCTGCTGCTGTTGATGGCGGCCGTATGGTTCGGCCTTGCGTTTTCCGAACAACTGGTGACGCCCATCAGCGCGTTGATTACGGCGGCGGAAAAAGTGCGCGCGGGGGATCTTTCCTCCCGTGTGGATGAAGGAGCCGGCGCCCCCGCCGCGCAGGATGACGAACTGATCGTCCTCGGCCGGGCTTTTAACCGCATGACCAGCCAGCTGCAAAGCCAGCAGACGGAGCTTCTGGCCGCCAACCGCATGCTGGACGAGCGCCGCCGCTTTACGGAGGCGGTGCTGGCCAGCGCATCCTCCGGCATTATCGGCCTGGATCATCAGGGACGTATCACCCTTGCCAACCTGCGCGCGGAGGAGCTTTTGCTCGGCGCGGCGAATGACGTGCCGCTGAACGGCCGCCGTCTTGGCGAGTTTATTCCCGATGCCGATACGGTGCTGGAAAAAGCTTTGTCACCGGATGAAAAACCCGCGCAAATGCAACTGGAATACGCCGCCGCCAACGGGCCGCGCAAGAATTTGCTGCTGCGCATTACGGCGGAGCAGGGCGGCGGCGGCGCTGTGGCGACGCTGGATGACATTTCCGCGCTGGTATCCGCGCAACGCAATGCCGCCTGGGCGGATGTGGCGCGACGCATTGCGCATGAGATCAAAAACCCGTTGACGCCGATCCAGCTCTCGGCCGAACGGCTGAAGCGCAAATACCTGCCGCAGATCAAGGACGATCCCGAAACTTTTGCCAAATGCACCGAAACGATCATTCGTCAGGTGAACGACATCGGCCATATGGTGGGAGAATTTTCGTCCTATGCCCGCATGCCGGTGTCGGTGAAAAAGGTGGAGGACATTGTCGATCTATGTCAGGACGCCTTGATTCTGCAGCGGCAGGCGCATCACGATATTCTGTTCCTATTCACCTCCAGCGCCACCAGCCTGCGCGCCAATTGCGACAGGTCGCAACTTACGCAAGTCATCACCAACCTTTTGCAAAACGCGATCGACTCCGTGCATGAACACCTTGAAAAAGAGGAGGGGCAGGGGCAGATTAAAGTCTCCGTCCAGCAAAAAGGGCATAATGTCCTGATTTCTATTGAAGATAACGGCATGGGCTTGCCGGAGAAAGTACGCGACCAGTTGCTGGAGCCTTATGTGACGACCAAGCGTAAGGGGTCGGGGCTGGGGCTTGCGATTGTTAAGAAAATTATGGAAGATCACGACGGCTCCGTCGTGCTGGAGGATAACGTCGATGGGGGCGTTAAATCCGGCGCAAAAGCTGTTATAATCTTCCCAAGGGATGTTTCGCCGGGAGATATGGCCGCATGAACATGCAAACAGAACAATCCGATATTCTGATCGTTGACGATCAGGAAGATATCCGCCTTTTGATCCAGGGCATTCTGGAGGATGAAGGCTATGCCACGCGCACCGCCCATGACTCGCAGACGGCGGAAAAACGCATTGCCGAAAAACAGCCCGATCTTGTCATCCTCGACATCTGGCTGGAAAACAGCGAAATGGACGGCATGGAGCTTTTGAAAAAGCTGGGCAAGATCAGCCCCGGCACGTCAGTCATCATGATCAGCGGCCACGGGAACATCGAAACCGCCGTGACCGCCATCCAGCTCGGCGCTTATGACTTCATCGAAAAGCCGTTTCAGGCCGACAAGCTGCTGGTGCTGACCCGCCGCGCGCTTGAGGCCGCACGGCTGAAGCGTGAAAACCAGGAATTGAAGCTGAAGGCCTTAGGCAGCGTCTCCGAACTGCACGGCACCTCGAATGCCGTGCATCAGTTGCGCCAGAGCATCGAGCGCGTCGCGCCGACCAACAGCCGCATCCTGATGACGGGAGAAGCCGGCACCGGAAAAGATGTCGCCGCGCGCATGATCCACCGTTATTCCAAGCGTGCCGACAAGAGTTACGTAGTGCTGAACTGCGCAATTTTGTCGCCGGAGCGCATCGAGCAGGAGCTGTTCGGCACCGAAGGCCATCTCGGCCGCAAAACGGGCGTACTGGAGCAGGCCAACGGCGGCACCTTGCTGCTCGATGAGGTTGCCGACATGCCGATCGAAACGCAGGCGAAAATCGTGCGCGCCCTGCAAGACCAGCATTTCACCCGCATGGGCGGGGCATCCCGCATCGAGGTGGATGTGCGCATTATCGCTTCCACCAACCAGAACCTGCCCGCGCTGATGGCGGAGGGCAAGTTCCGGCAGGACCTGTACTACCGCCTGAACGTCGTGCCCATTGAAATGCCGGCCTTGCGCGACCGGCTGGAGGATATTCCGGTGCTGGCACGTTTCTTCATGGATCTTGCCGCGCGCACGACGAACGTGCAGCCGCGCTTCTTTGCGGATGACGCCATGGCGCTGATGCAGGCCTATGACTGGCCGGGCAACGTGCGCCAGTTGCGCAATGCCATCGAATGGTTGCTGATCATGGCGCCTGGGCAGGCTCATGCGCCGATCACCGCCGCGATGCTGCCGCCGGAGCTGAAGCAGCAGGCGGTCGATATGATCCGCGGACGCGAGGGGGTGGAGTTGATGTCCAAGCCCCTGCGCGAGGCGCGGGAGATTTTCGAGCGCGAATATTTGTTGTCGCAAGTGAACCGGTTCGGGGGTAACATCTCCAAAACCGCCGGTTTCATCGGGATGGAGCGTTCCGCGCTGCACCGCAAGCTCAAATCACTCGGTATCCAGACCAACGAAAAAGACAGCCGTTCCGAAGACGACGACCTTGTGTCGGAGAAAGAGCGCGCAGAGGGTTAAAAATGAAAGTCGTTATTTGCGGCGCAGGTCAGGTCGGCTCGGCCATCGCGGAGTATTTGTCGGACGAAGGCAACAACGTCACCATCATCGACCATGACCCGGAGCGCATCGCGGAAGTGAATGAAACGCTGGACGTGGCCGGCATCGTCGGCCATGCCTCGCAGCCGGATACGCTGGAGGCCGCGGGCGCGGCGGATGCCGAAATGCTGATCGCCGCGACCCATTCCGACGAGGTCAATATGGTGGCCTGCCAGGTCGCGCATTCCCTATTCAACGTGCCGATGAAAATCGCCCGTGTGCGCGACCAGGCCTACCTCAATCCCGTCTGGGCGAACCTGTTCAGCCGCGACCACCTGCCCATCGACGTGATCATTTCGCCGGAGGTGGAGGTGGCCCGCGCCATCGCCAACCGCATCCGCGTGCCGGGCGCATATAACATCATTCCGCTGGCGGACGGCCTTGCCCAGCTGGTGAGCGTGATCTGCAAGGAAGATTGCCCGCTGGTCAATACACCGCTGAAGCATTTGACGTCCTTGTTTCCGGATCTTGCGATCGTCATTCTGGCGATCGTGCGCGGGGACGAAAAAGTCATCCCGACGGGCGATGATGAAATCCGCAAAGGGGACGAAGTTTACTTCGTCGCTTCCACCGATCACCTGTATCGCGCCATGGGCGCCTTCGGGTTCGACGATCCGCAAACCCGCCGCGTTCTGGTCGTGGGCGCCGGAAAAATCGGTACGCGGCTGGTCGAAGATATCCAGCGCGGCATGAAAGATATTGCCGTGCGCCTGATCGAAGCGGATTTCGATACGGCCCAGCGCGTGTCGGAAAAACTGACGGGCGTCACCGTCGTGCACGGCGACGGCCTGAGCCGCGAGATTCTGGAGGAAGCCAGTATCGGCACGACCGAAGCCGTTATTGCCGTGATGAACCATGACGAGAGCAATATTCTGGTTTCCATGTTGGCCAAGCAGCACGGATGCGAGCGCGCCATTACGCTGATCAACAATCATTCCTTTACGTCGCTCGCCACCAGCGTCGGCATTGATGCGGTGGTCAATCCGCGCGCGATTACGGTATCGACCATTTTGCAGCATATCCGCCGCGGACGCATCAAGTCGGCGCATTCCCTGCGCGACGGTTTTGCGGAGATTTTGGAGATGGAGGCGCTTGAAACCTCCGTGATCGTCAATACGCCGATTAACGAGCTGAAGCGCCCGAAAGACATGATCTTCGGCCTGATCGTCCGCGAGGAGCGGATCATCGTGCCGCGCCCCGATACGGTGATCAAGCCCGATGACCGCGTCATCGTGCTGGCCGCGCACGACCAGGTGCGCAAAGTGGAGCAGATGTTCGCCGTGCGTCCCGAATATTTCTAAGAACAGGAAGCGAAAATGCCACGTATTGCTTACGTCAATGGCCGGTATGTACCGCACGGGGCGGCCTCCGTGCATGTCGAGGACCGCGGATTCCAGTTTGCCGACAGCGTGTATGAAGTCGTCGCGCTGATCGACGGCAGGCTCGCCGACGAGCAGGGGCATCTCGACCGTCTGGAGCGCTCGCTGGCGGAACTTGCCATCGACATGCCCATGCGCCGCGCATCGCTTAAAATCGCCATGCGCGAATTGGTGCGCCGCAACCGCTGCAAGAATGGCGGACTTTATATCCAGGTCACACGCGGCGTGGCGGCGCGGGATTTCAAATTTCCCGATAACGAACCGCCGCCGTCGATCGTGATGACGCTGCGCAATATGCCTTTTGACATTGAAGCACGCAAGAAGACGTTGCGGGATATCATCACCGTGCCCGACATTCGCTGGCGCCGCGTGGATATCAAGACCACGGGGCTTCTGGCGCAGGTGCTGGCCAAGCAGGCCGCGCTTGACGCCGGCGCCTATGATGCCTGGATGGTCGATGAAAAAGGCTATGTGACGGAAGGCTCGGCCAGCAATGCCTGGATCGTCAACGACAAGGGGCACCTGATCACCCGCCCCACCGATAACAACCGCATTTTGAAAGGCGTGACGCGTACCGCGCTGCAGGCGCTTTGCAAAAGGCACAAGATCAAGCTTGTCGAGCGCGCCTTTACTGTTGCGGAGGCGAAAAAGGCCAAGGAAGCTTTTACATCCTCCGCCACCGCGCTGGTCATGCCGGTCGGCAGCATCGACGGCAAAAAAATCGGCAAGGGCGTCATCGGCCCTGTGACGGAAAAGATTTTCGACCTATATGTTGCCTATGCCGGACAGGATAAGCAGGAGAAATGGAACCCAAAATGAGCATGCCGATCATCCCCGCGCCGCGTGCCGTCATTTTTGACTGGGACGATACCGTCGTCAATAACTGGACGACGGCGGTGCAGGCGCTGAACACGGCGCTTGTATATATGGGGCTGGAGGCCTGGTCGAACGAGGAATGTTTGCGTCGTTCCGGCGGCTCGGCACAGGATTTGTTTTCCGGCCTCTTCGGCGACCGCTGGCAGGAAGCGGACAAGGTTTATTACGATACCTTTCATGCGTTGCTGGATAACAGGGTCAACATTCATAACCATATCGAGGATATTTTTCGCGTGCTGCATGCTGCCGGCGTCTATCTGGCCGTTGTCAGCAACAAGCGCGGCAATTTGTTACGCGCCGAAGCCGGCAAGGTTGCCTTTGACAGATATTTCGGCCGCATTGTCGGCGCGGGGGATGCGGCGGCGGACAAGCCCGATCCGGCGCCCGTGCTGCTGGCCTTGCAGGGCAGCGGCATTTTGCCGGGACCGGATGTCTGGTTTGTCGGCGACAGCCATGCGGATATGATGTGCGCGCACCGGTCGGGCTGTTCCGCCGTGCTGATCGAAACCAAGCCGCCGCCGGACGACATGCTGACCTTAACGCCGCCACACGCCCGAATGCCGGATCATGCCAAGCTTATGGAATTTATCGGCGGTTATTTTGCCTGATTTTAGGGGCGCAGGCCGCTTAAGCACTTGTTATATGCTCAAAACCGTTTTAAAACTTAAAACTGGTTAAACTGAGGGGAAAAGGGTATTTAAAGCCTTTTTTAAAAGCAAATTTACAAAGGATCGACACGCGATGTCCGACAAAAACCAAAACTTGCAGGACAAATTTTTAAATAAAATCCGCAAAGAAAAAATGTCCGTCACCGTCTTTTTGGTGAACGGCGTGAAATTGCAGGGCATTATTACATGGTTTGACAATTTCTCGATGTTGCTGCGTCGGGATTCCCATTCGCAGTTAATCTATAAACATGCCATTTCGACCATCATGCCGGCATCGCCCGTGCGCTTGAATGACGAAGATGAAAATGGCGCGGCGGAAGAGGGCGGGGATTGATCCTGCCCGGCCCTGCCGAAACACCTGGCCAAAGCGTCCATAACTGATGTTGGAAAAAGTCATCGTACTGCACCCCGATCTTCCGCCTGTTAAAACGGAAGATGGCGTTGCGAGGGTCTATGTGCGCTCACCCGACGTCGCGCTTGAGGAAGCGGCGGGCCTTGCCCGTGCCATCGATCTGGAGGTCGTGCACAAGGAAGTCGTGCCGCTCAAGAAAGTCACGCCCTCGACGTTGATCGGCGCAGGCGCGGTGGCGCGTATCGGCGATGTGCTGGAAGAAACGGGCGCGGCGCTCGTTTTCGTCGATCACGGCATTTCGCCGGGCCAGCAGCGCAATCTTGAAAGGGCCTGGAACTGCAAGGTCATCGACCGCACGGGCCTGATCCTTGAAATCTTCGGCGCGCGCGCACGGACGAAGGAAGGACAATTGCAGGTGGACCTCGCGGCGCTGTCCTACCAGCGTTCCCGCCTTGTGAAATTGTGGAGCCACCTGGAGCGCCAGCGCGGCGGCCTTGGCAAGGTCGGTGGCCCCGGCGAGACGCAGAAAGAGCTTGACCGCCGCATGCTCGACGAAAAAATCCGCCGCCTGAAGATCGAGCTGGAAAGCGTGCGCAAAAACCGCCGCCTGCAACGTGAATCCCGCCGCAAGGAGCCGTATCCCGTCATCGCGCTGGTCGGGTATACCAATGCCGGCAAATCCACGCTGTTCAACAACATCACAGGTGCGCAGGTTTTCGCCAAGGATTTGCTTTTCGCAACGCTGGATACGACCATGCGCGGCATAGAACTGCCGTCCGGCAAGAAGGCGATTTTGTCCGATACGGTGGGTTTTATTTCCGATTTGCCGACACATCTGGTCGCCGCCTTCCGCGCGACGCTGGAAGAAGTGCAGGAAGCCGCCGTTATTTTGCACGTGCGTGACATTTCCCAGCCGAATACGGAAGCGGAAAAAGAAGATGTAACGTCCATCTTGCATGACCTCGGCATCGCGGCGGATGATCCGCGGATGATCGAGGTTTTGAATAAAATCGACAGTCTGCCGGCCGAAGATAAAGAATACCTTCGCAACCGCAATGCCAAGCAGGACGGCATCGCCGCCGTATCCGCCCTGACGGGTGAAGGCGTGGCGCATTTGCTGGCCCTGATCGACAAGCGTCTGGGGCAGGCGCGTCAGGTGCTTTATGCGGATATTCCCGTTACCGACGGCAAGGCGCTGTCATGGCTTTACCGCCGCGGCGAGGTCATGGAACGGCATGACGATGAGGAAACGGCCTATGTCGCCGTCCGTCTGGAGCCGGAAGACGCGGCGCGGTTTATAGACCAGTTCCCGTATCGTTTCCGCAAACGCAAAAAAGGCGGCAAGGATAGCATAATAGATTCATCAGAGGAGAGTGTGGCATGACCGACCTGAATATCGATGTGAATAAAGTCGCCGAAATCATCCGTCATGTCGCAGCGACGGAAGTCATGCCGCGCTTTAAAAACCTTGCGAATGGCGACGTGCGGGAGAAAAACCCCGGTGATTTCGTCACGGTCGCCGACGAAGCATCGGAGAAAGCGCTGGCCGCCGCGCTTACCGCATATCTGCCGGGATCGCTCGTCGTGGGTGAAGAAGCCGTTGCGAAGGACGAAAGCGTTCTGGAGCGTTTGGAGAGCGACAAGCCCGTCTGGGTGATCGATCCCATCGACGGCACCTATAACTTTGCGCACAACCGCAGTCATTTTGGCATTCTGGTCGCGCTGGTGAAAGACGGCGAAACACAGTACGGCTGGGTATACGATGCGCCGGGCGAGCGCATGGCGATTGCCGTGAAGGGGCAAGGTGCCACCATCAACGGTGAAAAAGCCGCCATGCGCGAAGCGGGCGCGACGCCTGCCGAACTTACCGGCATGGGCGGCGGCGGCCAGGCGTGGCATTTCGAGCCCGTCAACGGCTTGGTGAAGGAAATCATCAACGTGCGCAGTTCCTTGCACGACTTTCTGAATCTGGCAGCGGGCGCGGCGGATTTCGTAGTGCATATCAACAAGGTCACGCCGTGGGATCATTCCGCCACCGTGCTGCTGGCGGAAGAGGCGGGCGCCTATGTGCGCCTTGCGCATGAAAACGTGCCGTTCAAGCCGAACATGCATAAGCATTGCATGCTGATCGCCGCACCGGACGCAGCCCGCTGGAAATTGCTGGAGGAAATTCTTTACCCCCGTTTGTCAAAACAGGATGCGGTGTAAAGCGAGGGGCTTTTTATTTTTGCTGCTTTTCGGCGGCTTTGGCATCGTTCCAGCCTGCCAAACGGTCTTCGCGCTTGCTGGATTTGATATCGCCGTAACCCAGTTTTTTCAAATACTGCTCCATATGGCGGAAGCGTTTTTCAAAACGGTTATTGGTGATGCGCAGCGCGTCTTCGGCATCGAAGCCGTGGTAACGCGCGAAATCGACCATCATGAACATCAGGTCGCCGAATTCCGCCATGACGCGCTCCAGGTCGGGCTTGTCGGCGTCGATTTCAGCCTTTAGCTCGCCGACTTCCTCGGCGATTTTATCCAGCAGCATATTGGCGTTTGGCCATTCCCAGCCGGCTTTGGCGGCACGGCCTTTCAGTTTTGCAGAACGCATCAATGCGGGCAAGGCGTGTGAAATCTCGTCAAGAATACTGGCATCCTTGACAACGATGCCTTTGCGGGCGCGTTCTTCGGCCTTGATTTCTTCCCAGCGTCGGTCGATTTCCTCCGGCGTTTTCAGCGTGTTCGGCTCGTCGCCCAGAATGGTCGGATACCGGCGCTCCAACTTGTCGACAATCGCTTGCGCCACGTCGTCAAAATCGAAAGCGCCGCGCTCCCGCGCGATTTCGGCGTGAAAGGCGATTTGCAGCAAAACATCGCCGAGCTCGTCGCGCAGCGTCTCGTTATGCAGGCCCTGATCGATCATATCCGCCGTTTCATATGACTCTTCAATCAAATAGGGAACGAGTGACTGGTGGGTTTGCTCTTTCGTCCAGGCGCAACCATCCGCATGTCCGCGCAGATGCGCCATGATTTCCAGCAAACGGTCGATCGGCTTCTCGGCGGTCGGCGTCATCTGGCGTTTGGAAACGGTATCAGCGGTAGTGCTCATGTTTTTTCCTTTCTTGCAGCGCTGCTTATAACACAGAAAACTCTATTAGGGCGAGTTTCGGGGCACGACGGAGGGATATATTGATACCCTCTGGCCAGCCCATATAGCTGCGTGATAATGTATATTATGGAAATTAAAATATATACCCAACCAAGGCGTTATGCGGTTTCCGGTCTTGGAATGTATTTCGGACATGATTCTGCCATACGGACCGCGTGAGATCAATCGATACGCAGTTCCATGAAGATCGTATCGTAATCGTTGCCGTCAACGGTATAGACCTGACGCTTCGTTTCCGTGAAGCCGAGTTTCCTGTAAAGGTTGATGGCGGTTTGCTGCGTGGCTGTGACGTGCAGCTCCACCGTGTCATAGCCAAGCTTTCCGGCATCGCGGATCAGTACCTGTGCGAGATGCCGGCCAAGGCCTTTGCCTTGCTGGTGCGGATGCAAATGCAGATTGCAGAGCTCCACACGGTTGTTTTCGGCCTGTTTCAGGCCGCCGAAGCCGATCAGCGTATCATCCAGAAAAACGCCCAGCATGGCGCCGTTGTTGTTTTGGTATTGTTCCGCGCGTACCGCGATATCGCCGTGGAAATCCGGCTTCTGCACAAATCCCGTCGTATTTCTCGACAGCGAATATTTGTACAGGTCGCGCAGCTGGTCGTAATCAGCCGGGCTTATGGGACGTATGACGTGGTTTTGCCGCATCCGGTTTGGCCTTTGCTTGTTTGTCGTCATCATTGGCTGCAATGGGAGCTGCAACAGGTTGTTTGCCATAGTTGATGAGCGTTTCCGCAAATATCTTGCGCAGGTTGACAAGATCTTCCAATGCGGCGCGCTCGTCCACCTGGTGCATGCCGCCTTTGGTCAGGTAATCGTCGGGCTTGTGGTGCTTGCAAGCTACGCCGCCGCGCTCCGGCAAGCCCAGTTCGATGATTTCGGCTTGCGGGAAGATTTTGCCCGCAAAACGCCCATCCGTCGTGCCGCCGCTGCCGTCGAGTTTTGAATCCGTGCCGAGAACGGATTTGATTCCGGCTTGCGCCGCTTTGGCAAGCTTTGCGGGCGCGCTGTAATACGGCTCCGATGCCGTATCCTTGTTCGCCGTCACGGTGATGTTTTTCAGCTTGTCGGCATCGGGATGGTTCTTGGCCCATTCGGGCGGATTGGCGAGTGAGTCCTTGATCCATTTTTCCAGCGTGTCCGGCGTTTGTTCGGGTGTGAAGCGGATGTTCCACAAAGCTTCGGCCTTGCCGGGAATAACCGCGCTGGCGCCGAAATCGCCGGATGTCAGCGCGACGGTTTCAAAATTGGTATGCGGGAAGTTTTCGTTGCCGTCTTTCCATTCCCTGGACGACAGAATCGCAATGGCCAGTGCCAGCGCGCGGTTCGGATTTTCGAACAGCTCCTGATAAGCCGCATGCCCTTGCACGCCTGCGACGTTGAACGTGCCAACCAGCGAGCCGCGGCGGCCGATCTTGATATGGCTGCCCAGCGTGTCTTGCGAGCTCGGCTCGCCGACGATAAAGGCATCCGGCACATTGCCTTCCTTTTTCAGCCATTCCAGCACTTTTTTCGTGCCATTCACGGCGGCCCATTCTTCGTCGGTCGTCAGGATCATGCTGACGCGGATATTGCCGAGCTTTTTGAGGTCTTCCAGCTTTTCTTCCACGGCGGTAAAGAAGGCGGCGACGCTGCCTTTCATATCCGTCACGCCGCGGCCGTAGAGATAACCGTCGCGGATATCGCCGCTGAACGGGTCATCCGTCCATTTGTCCTTATCGCCGGGCGGCACGACGTCCAGATGGCCGATGTAGCAAATATGTTTTGCCGGCGCGTTTTCATTGCCGAACGTCCATTCCAGATATAGGTTTTCAACCGCGTAATCCCATTTCGCATGCCCGCCGCTGAATTCCGATGTTTCGATGCGCGCGCCGGTTTTTTTTGCGGCTTCGATCATGACTGCGATGCTTTTATGAGATGCGGGCTTGTCTTCGGCATTTACCGCCGTAATGCTGGGTACGCGCACGAGTTCCTGCGCCAGCTTGACCGTCTTGTCGGCGGCGAGTTTATGCGACACGTCAGGCGCTTTATTTTTGCGCTCAGGCTGCATGCGCGATCACATCCATGTTGCGTTCGAAATAGCGGCTGGTATTGATGCGCTTGGCGTTGATCGTCGTCTTGGCGATTTCGCGAAAACGCGGCATCGGCAGCTCGGCCGCTTTATAAAGATATTGATACGGCCCTTCGGAATCGCGCACGATCAAGGCGCCGTCGTGGTTGTAAAGATTGCGATAGACCTGCTCCCTGCCCTGCAACAGGCTGGCGCAGATGACCAGTTCGTTTTGCACGGGCGCGTATTTCAGGGCATCCATGCGACGCACGTCCACCTGCCCTTTCAGGCCGAGTTTGCGGCTGAGCTGTTCGGAAAGGTCGCAGGCTTCGTCATCCAGATCGACGCAGACGATTTTGGTATCGGGACAATGGCGTGCCAGCAAAAAAGCGGTCAATGGCAAGGCGCCGGAGCCGAGGAAGCTGATCTGGGCGAAGCTGTGACGGGTTTTGAAAAGATCCAGCTCCGCGCTGCAAAGCTCCGTATATTCGGGGAAGTACCAGAATTCGGCAAGGTCGCAAACCGGCCGGTTGATCAGATGCCGCGCCCAGTATTTTTCCATTTCACATTCGGCAAGGCCGCAGAGAACCGGCAACTGGTCGCGCTCGCGCGCCAGCTCGGGTGTGCTCAGCAGGAATTTCGTCAGCTCCGGCGATTGGCAACGCGTCAGCGTGCGCACGAGACGGGTGAGGCAATGTGTTACCCGCTCGTTCTCTGGCGACAAGTTTTTTTCCGCTGTAAGGAGCTGATAACTTTGGCGGATGGCCGATACGGCTTCTTCTTTCAGTGCCGAGAGCATGACTTCCCTCATGAATATATGTGGCGGTATTATAGCAACTCAGGCAGGGTTTGGCTGCGTGTTTTCTCTAGTTGCGAGTAATTCTCATTTGCAGCAATATTATCCACTGCCATAACTTTGTCAAACCAAAAAATAAGTCTGCCTTATCAAACAAATAACAGGACTATTTTAGTCCTGCTTGTATATCCTGCCGGAGAATCTATGTTAGAAGGAACCGAACAAATGAGGAGCTTGATCATGGAAAAACGTAACCTCGGCACATCCGGCCTTGCGGTCTATCCGCTGTGCTTTGGCGGCAACGTCTTCGGCTGGACGATCGATCAGGCGCAATCCTTCTCCCTGCTCGACGCCTTTACGGATGCGGGATTCAACTTTTTGGATACGGCGGATGTCTATTCCGTCTGGAAGCCCGGCAACGCGGGCGGCGAGTCGGAAAAAATCATCGGCGAATGGCTGAAGCAAAGCGGCAAGCGCGACAAGGTCGTTATTGCCACGAAAGTCGGCATGGCGCTGTCGCCGGAGAAGAAAGGCCTTGCCGGTAAATACATCATGCAGGCTGTCGAAGATTCCCTGTCGCGCTTGCAAACCGACTATATCGATCTTTACCAGTCGCACACGGATGACGAAACCGTGCCGCTGGAAGAAACATTGGGTGCTTATCAGAAACTGATCGAGCAAGGCAAGGTGCGCGCCATCGGCGCGTCGAACTACAGCGGTACGCGCCTTGCGGAGGCGATCAAGACGGCAAAGGCGCATAACCTGCCCGTCTATCAAAGCCTGCAGCCCGAATATAATCTTTATGACCGCCAAAAGTTTGAAACGGAACTTGCGCCTGTTTGCCTGAAGGAAGGCATCGGGGTGATCAGCTATTATTCCCTTGCCCGTGGGTTTTTGAGCGGTAAATACCGTACGGAGCATGACCTTGGCAAAAGCACGCGCGGTGAAAGCGTGAAAAATAATTATTTCAATGAACGGGGTTTCCGCATTTTGAACGCCCTCGATGCTGTCGCGGCGCAGGCATCCGCCACGCAGGCGCAGGTGGCGCTGGCCTGGCTCATGACACGTCCCGGCATCACCGCGCCGATTGCCAGCGCGACCAATCTGGAACAACTGGACGACATGATCAAATCCGCGCATTTGCAGTTATCGGAGGATGCGTTGGACAAGTTGGAGCAAGCCAGCGCCTTTATGGCGGACGCGGCGTAAAAATATGAAGGCTCTCAGCAAAACGGAGGTCGATTTCGGACGTACCTCGCAAGACTATGCTAAGCATCGCGCAGGATTTCCGGATAGTTTTTTTACGGAGGTGAAAAAGCGCGCATGGCTGTCGGGTGCGCAAACTTTGATCGATATCGGCACGGGTACAGGCACGCTGGCACGAGGCTTTGCGAAAGAAGGCTTGGCGGTCACAGGGCTGGATCTTGCCGAAAACCAGGTTAACGCCGCGCGTAAGCTGGACGCGGCGGCGGGTGTGGAGATCGAATATGTGGTGAGCGGGGCCGAGAAAATCCCCCTGCCCGATCATTCTTTTGACCGTGTTACGGCAGGGCAATGCTGGCATTGGTTTGATCCCGATAAAGCGGTCGCCGAACTGCGCCGTGTTTTGAAACCGGGCGGCACGGTCATCATCGCCTATTTCGACTGGGTACATCGTGCGGGCAATCCTGTCGATGTCATGGCGCCGTTGCGGGAAAAATATAACCCCGGCTGGAAGGGCGAATTTCCGCTCGGTTTTTATCCGCAAGGCCCCGGCGATCTGGCATTGGACGGGTTTCGGGCAACAGACGGTTTTATTTACAGCGAAGATATTCCCTATACCCACGAAGGCTGGCGCGGACGCATGCGTGCCTATGCCGGTATCGGCGGCAGCCTGCCGCCGGAAAAAGTCGATGCCTTCGATGCCGAATTTGCCACGGCTTTGAAAGAGCGCTTTCCTGCGGAGGTCATGCAGGTTGAACATAAAGTGTGGGCAGAGGTTTTTGTGCTTTCCGCGCCCTGACCTGAGGTGGTAAAATGACGGCTGGCAAAGGGGCAGGCCGATTGATCAGTTATTTCAAAAATCAACGTCGTGACCGTATCCGTTTTTTATTGCGCCCGAATCTCGCGCGCAATCGCGGATGTTTATATTTCTTTTTGAAATGCTGGCTGGTGATGCTGGCCATCTCATTCAGCAGTTATTCGTTATATCTCTTCAAATATCTGGAAGGAAAAATTGACAATAACCTTGGTTTTGCGCTGACGATGGGGGTGCTCATCCCCGTTATGTGCTTTGCCGTGATGCTGGCGATTGATTTGCTGGAATGGCTATGGCGCCGCAAGCTTTCTTCACAGGATGCGGGAGCGCCGCTGGATTTGCGGCGTTTGCTGGAAATGCATGCGGCACGCGCGGAAGCTGTCGGGTTCGGCGACCATTACCGCATCAAATATTTCCTTTCCGAACCTGGCGATATTGCGGCGCGGCTGGAACAATATACCTATCGGCAATTGATGACGATTGAAGACGCCATTTTGTACAACGATGAAATACGCGGCGTGATGAACGGATTTTCTTACGGATTTCGTATCATGATCGGCCTGATGATCGCCTTCGGCTTTTTTGCCTTTGCCGCTGCCTACCAGTTTCTGGAAGGCTGGATTTTTGACATTTTTGGCCGCCAGCGCGGAGGGGTACTCATGTTGTTTCTTTTTGTGCCGATCGGCGGTTTTGCCATCTGGGTCGCTACGGCGCGCAGCCTTTATTATTGGAACCTTATCGGCGCGATGTGGCGCAGCTATGCGCGCGTGGCGATTTACTATTGGCCCATTACGCTGGGCTTGCTGATCGCCGTCAATGGCGTTTACGATAAATTCAAGGCGATTTGAAAGTATCGGCACTTCATCGATGGCCGAGATGCCTGTGCGAAATTTTAAATCGAAGGGGCGCGAAGACTCTTTGAAAAAATGGTCGGAATGCGGGGATTCGAACCCCGGGCCTCTTGCTCCCGAAGCAAGCACTCTACCAGGCTGAGCTACATTCCGACGGGGATACACCCTTGAAAGGGTGAAGGAGCAAAAGTGCGGCATATTTCGCATATTTACCCCCGAAGTGCAAGAGGCTTTTGCGAAAATTTTGTGCTTTTTCAGAGGATCAGTAGTCCCGTTCTACTGCAAAATCAATAAGTTCGGACAGATCCTGCCGGATCGGGTGACCGGGCAGGCTATCCAGGCATTTCTTGCCCTTGGCGGCGAAGTCGCGGGCGGCGGCCAGCGACTCAGGCAGGGCCTTGTACTTCTTCAAAATCGCCTGCGCCGCGGCAAGGTCTTCCTCCGTCTGGTCAAGATCGCCCATCGTGCGCTGCCAGAATTCTTTCTCGGCCGGCGTTGCTTTGGCGAGCGCCTTCAGCACCGGCAGGGTCATCTTGCCTTCGCGGAAATCGTCCCCGACGGATTTGCCGAGGCGTTCCTCGGCGGCGGCATAATCGAGCACGTCGTCGGATATCTGGAAGGCAATGCCCAGATACATGCCGTAATCGCGCATGGCTTCGCATTCGCCGGCCGGACGGTCCGCAACGATGGCACCGACCTCGCAAGCGGCGGCAAAAAGCGCCGCCGTCTTGGCGCCGATGACTTTCATATACTGCGCTTCGGTGGTTTCAAGGTTATTGGCGGTGGTGAGCTGCATGACTTCCCCTTCCGCGATCACGGCGGAAGCATTGGAAAGGATGCGCAGCACTTCCAGCGATCCGTCCTCTACCATCAGCTGGAAAGACCGGCTGAACAGGAAATCGCCGACCAGCACGGCGGCCTCATTGCCGAAAACGGCATTGGCCGATGCTTTGCCGCGGCGCTGGTCGCTTTCATCCACCACGTCGTCATGCAACAGCGTGGCGGTATGGATGAATTCGACGCAAGCGGCGAGCTTGTGCTGGCGCGTGCCGTTGTAGCCGAACAAGGCCGCGGATGCGAGCGTCAGCAGCGGGCGGATGCGCTTGCCGCCGCCGGCGACCAGATGCCCCGCCAACTGCGGAATCAACGGAATATCCGATTGCATGCGCGATATGATAATATCGTTGACCGCTGCCATATCGGGTCTCAGCTGCGCGGCCAGACGTTCCAGCGGATTGGCCGCCATGGCTTCTTGTTGCGTTTTCTCGGGAAGTGGTCTAGACAGCGTCATCCGGCTTTATGCCCCTAACATTTCACTGCGATTTATATAGCAAAAACCGACAGGTTTTACATGAAAGAAATTTACCGCACGGCGAATATGGCAGAGATTGCCCTGCTGCAATCTGTTTTCCAGAGTGAAAATATTCCCATCGCCCTGTTCGACCAGATGACCAGCCAGGTATTTGCCGGCGCTTTTACCGAGTGCAGAATTATGTTATTGGATGAGGACGACTATGAGGATGCCTGCGCCCTGCTGGCAGAGCTGGAGTTAACGCCAAGCCCATGAATGAAACAGATATGAGAAAATCATCCATCGGGAAGGCAGCAGCGTCCTCCAAATCCGCCGCGCGTAAAAAGAAAGCCGCCGCCAAACCATCAAAGCCCACCCATAAAGAATATGACAATATTGGAGACGAGGTTGTCGAGACGGCCCTGCTTCGCGGCAGGCTGAAATTGTTGCAGCCGAAAGTCGGCTTTCATGCCTCCCTTGATACGGTTTTTCTCGCCGCCGCCGTACCCGTCAAAGACCGCCAGCACGTGTTGGATATCGGCTGCGGCGTCGGATCAGCAGGATTAAGTGTTACATTAAGAGGAAGTAATATTCAATTGACAGGATTGGATATTCAGCAGGAATTGATCGACCTTGCACATCAGAATGCACACCTAAACGGCATATCCGACCGTTGCCGTTTTTTTCAGGGCACCGTGCTGACGGATAAAAACGTGCCGGATAATGCCTTTCATAGCGTCATGATGAACCCGCCGTATCAGGAGGCAGGGACGCATTTTCCTTCCCCGAAAAAGATCAAGGCCTTTTCCCACGGCGAAGACGCTTCCGGCGCCACGTTGGCCGATTGGGTGAAATACGCCCACCGCAAATTGAAACAGGGCGGATTTTTAACCCTGATTCACCGCGCCGACCGCCTTGATGATGTCATTCTTGCCCTGACGGCGCGCCGCTGGTTCGGCAGTCTGGTGATTTATCCGCTATATTCGCATGCCGGGGAAAATGCCCGCCGCATCATCGTGCGCGCTCGTAAGGAGCGCTACGCCGCCGCCATCCTGAAGGCCGGCATGGTCGTGCATGAAAAGAACGGCACATACACCGACAACGCCGAGAAAATTCTCAGTGCTATTCAGATATTTGATCTTGATTCTTAAAGGATTTGATTAAAAACTGTTTTTCGGATTTTCCATTTTTGCCGCCGGCAGGCCGGTGACCGGGCCTGTGGGGGCCTGTTGCTCGGGCTTCAGGGTTTCAATACTGGTGGCAGCCTCACAAATACTGCCGATCATATCAAACAATCCACCGCTTTTCTGCTGTGGTGCATGCACAGCCACGTGCCCGACAAGCATAGGCGCTACAGGGTCGCCCGGTTTCATGGGTGCGCGCTTGTGGCCATCAAAGGTATTGATCGTCGCATGGGCCACCCCCAGCGTGGCCAGCGTTCCGACAAGCTGGGATCCGCGGCCGGCATAAACTTCACCCGTCCCGCCCAAAAAGTCAGAGGCCGCTTGTCCCGGTGCTGCATCCATTCCCATACTCCCGCTCCCCTTTAGCTCTATTTTTTTATTTATTTATGTGTGCTTCTTCGCAATATCTTTGTTTTTGGTTCAAGTGCTGTATTGATAGGCTACGTTCGTTAAATGCTTGGGCGGATTTTTGGTATCCGTGACTTCCAGCAGGCCGATTTCGTTCAGTTGCTTCAGGCGCTGGCAGGCATGAGCGCTCAGGCCCTTTTCCGAATAAAGCAGTGAATCTTCCACGAGCAAATCAATCTCGTTCGCGCCGATGCGGAAATGCAGCGGGCTGTCCTTGGGAAGTTCCCCGTTGACCACCATCACCACGTTGCCGGTTGCGCCGAAGATAATCATGCTTTCTGAAATCATGCCGCGATCCTTGCCTTCAATATCCCTCAATATCCCGAAAACGGACTATAGCGATTTTATGCAAAAATCATTAACGGCAGGTTAATCCGGCAGGATTCCCCGCCAAGACACTGAGGATACTGGGTAAAAAGTCAGCGGACGGTAATGTCAAAACGCTGTGTCGCGGCAGGTTTGGGGCTTCTTTCCCACGGGCGGCTGTATTCGGCTTCCAGCTCGATTTGACCCGTCTCCTCGGCGCGGAAAACGAAGGTTTCCACCCCGCCGCCGCCGATCACAAGGCTGCCTTCCGGTGCGCTGGAGGCGTATGTCTGCGATACCAGCGTCGCCTTGCCGGCCTTCAGGCGCATATCCCAGAGATAGCCCGTCGTGGGGTTCGCTTCCAGCTCGACCGTAAAGGTGTCGCCCTTGCGGACGGTGGCGGTATTGAAGGACTTGGTCAGGCGGGTCATGGGCTGGCCTTTCATTGTTCGGCATGGGTGAGGAGGCTTCATTTTAATCTTTTTAAAAACGAAGGGAACCCCTTATTTTTCAGGCAAAACAGCCCTTTCCCCGCTTTGAAAGCCCCCTTTGCCGTGCTAGGGTGAAACCCCGATGGAGAGGTGGAAGAACAAGAATGTCCGAGACAAAAAAACCGTTAAGTTTTCAAGAGCTTATTTTAACCCTGCACCAGTTCTGGTCCGATCAGGGCTGCTTGATTCTGCAACCGTACGATATGGAGGTCGGCGCGGGCACCTTTCACCCTGCGACGACCCTGCGCGCCTTGGGGCGCGATCCTTGGAATGCGGCCTATGTGCAGCCTTCCCGCCGTCCGACCGACGGCCGTTACGGTGAAAACCCGAACCGTTTGCAGCACTATTACCAGTATCAAGTCATCATGAAACCCTCGCCGGAGAATATCCAGGAACTGTATCTGGAAAGCCTGAAAAAGATCGGCATCGATTCCAAATACCATGACATCCGTTTCGTGGAGGATGATTGGGAAAGCCCGACCCTCGGTGCCTGGGGGCTGGGCTGGGAAGTCTGGTGCGACGGCATGGAGGTGACGCAGTTCACCTACTTCCAGCAGGTCGGCGGCATTGAATGCAGCCCTGTTTCCGCCGAGATCACCTATGGTCTGGAGCGGCTGGCCATGTATATCCAGAATGTGAATAACGTTTATGACCTCGACTTCAACGGTCGCGGCGTGACCTACGGCGACGTCTTTTTGCGCGCCGAGCAGGAATACACCGCCTATAACTTCGAATTCGCGGATACCGATGTGCTGATGCGGCACTTCGAGGACGCCGAAAAGGAATGCAAGGCGCTGCTGGCGGCGACCTCGAGCCATAGCGCGCTGAAAGGCCGCAAGGGACTTGCCCTGCCCGCCTATGATCAGTGTTTGAAAGCCAGCCACCTGTTCAACCTCATGGACGCGCGCGGCGTGATCAGCGTTGTGGAGCGTCAGGCCTATATCGGTCGCGTGCGCGCGCTGGCCAAGGGGTGTTGCGAGGCATGGCTCGGCATCGACGCCGGCGAAGCCCAAAAGCAGGAGGCCGCGTAAGATCATGGCCGAATTTTTGCTGGAGCTTTTTTCCGAAGAAATCCCCGCCCGCATGCAAGCCAAGGCAGCGGAGGATTTGAAAGACCTCATCACCAAAGGCCTTGCCGATAACGGCCTGACGTTCACCAAAGCCGAAGCCCATTCCACGCCGCGCCGCATCGCGGTGGTGGTGGACGGCTTGCCGCTGGAAAACAACCCGCCGCCGATCGATAAAAAAGGCCCGCGCATCGATGCGCCGCAGCAGGCGCTGGACGGCTTTTTGAAATCCATCGGCCAGAGCGATTTTGGCAAATGCGTACAGGAAGAAAGCCCCAAGGGGACGTTTTGGTATTACCGCGAGGATGTAAAGCCGCAGAGTACCCATGAGATATTGAGTGGCTTGGTTGTCGAGGTCTTGCAAGTTCTTCCCTGGCCAAAGTCAATGAGATGGGGAGCTTATGATCTTAAGTGGGTGCGCCCTTTAAAAAATGTACTGTTTCAGTTTAACGGCCAAGGCTGGCTCGAACGTTATCCGCTGACTTTATTCGGGGATAAAGGTGAGAACCTTACGTTGCCCGTCAATAACCATACTTATGGTCATCGTTTTCTCTCATCCGGCACCGTGGAAATCACCAGCTTTGCTGATTATCAGGAAAAACTGAAAAAGGCGCATGTCATCCTGGCGCGCGAAGACCGCAAGAAGATCATCGCCGAGGAAACGCAAAAGCTGGCAGCGCAGGAAGGCCTGAAGGTCAATGAAAACGAGAGCCTGCTGGAGGAAATAGTCGGTCTCGTCGAATGGCCCGTTCCCCTGCTCGGCACGTTTGAAAAAGAATTTCTGGATGTGCCGCAGGAAGTCTTGATCTCCACCATGCACGGCGATCAAAAATATATCGCCCTTTTGGATAATAACAACAAGCTTGCCAATAAATTCGTCGTCATCGCCAATACGGTCACCGCGGACGGCGGCAAAAACGTGGTCGCGGGGAATGAAAAAGTCCTGCGCGCGC